>ERZ1740055.76-NODE-76-length-16194-cov-8.034884_pt1 | contig 16194 bp, 7 predicted proteins | sample MGYA00581747_ERZ1740055 | MGnify/ENA primary metagenome ERZ1740055 (study PRJEB43018, sample SAMN04849739) | marine metagenome | isolation source: floating plastic debris | place: Pacific Ocean | collected 2008-08-28 | study: EMG produced TPA metagenomics assembly of...
TTTTTTTTTTTCTATTATATTATATTCCTTTATTTTATATTTTTTTTTAATTTTTTTTTTTTTTTTAACTTGATCCAACTTGCTTGAAATACAAGCGAAATGCTGTATACGAATGGAACTCTTCGCGATGCAAATGATAGGAAAAGAATCACCTTAAGCTAACGACGAGATTTAGTTGCTCGACTGGGCGATTCCTGCAATCAAATATGTGTGCATTTTATCTCGCTGAATATACTCTTTATCAACAAAAAGCAAAATAGTTCATATCTTATCTAAAGCTGTTAAAATCGAAATAAATCTTATTTTGATGCAACCTTTTTGCGGAGCTTTTTTGCTCAAAAAAAGTCGACTGTCATGAAGCTATCTTTAGAAAATTATTTATATATTTTTCTGATTCATTTGCCAGCTACAGGTTTCAACGAAAAGCCACTATATCTTAATTATTTTCTGAGTACGATTCATGTTTTTTGATGATAATGGTTTTTATTTTTACAACGTTGTGCAGTCAGCAAATCCGTTTCCCACACTGTAGAGATCAAGATACCGAGAGACTTGGGGGTGCTTGTAGAAGCGAACCTGCGGATGAAGGAGGGACTATAGGACCATATAGGCCGGGGTGAATACTGGAATAAGCCGGCACAGTCGGTCTGCTAAATGCAGTCGGGGTATGTACACCACCGCCACTTATAACTGAGCTAAATGTGTTTGAAGCAATCACACTCGTTGGGCTATAACAAGCAGAGATTTCGTTGCTACTGTTTTTGAGGTTTGTTTCATCCCCTTTGTGTTCTTGTTTCACCCCCTTATTCTTGTTCTTATTTTTGGAAGAGACTTTTCTGTTCCGTGTTTGAATTCCATCCTTCTTCATTGAAAGCGGTCGGTTGATCTGTCATAGAGAAAACGAAAGAAAAATGAAAATTTTAGTAAGGCTACTCGAAAGGAGAAACAAAAACAAAACATGAAAGCATACTAAGCTTTCGTGAGTTAAGAAACTCCACGTTTTCTTAAGAAGTTAAATTATTAGTCCTGTGAATTGTTTTTGCAATAATAGATGGCCTGGCCAACAATATTGGTTCTGTTTTGCCAAGCCAGCCTCCAGGGCAGCGACATTATTCACAGAATAAGCAACTATAGCCTTAGGTGAGCTTAGGAGACATTGCAGTATAATTTCCCACAAACTAATCACGGAATTGAATAGAATTTTAATCTATTACAAAACTTTATAAAATGCAAAGACCCAACTCTAATGTTCGTAAACTTTGTATTGTTGTCGGCGAAATATACGTGTTCAAAAGAACTTCTGGTATCGTAGCAACCATCACGAATATACTCAAATGCTTTAGAATTCAAGGTTTCACGACCCCTGAATCCTTGTTTCAACATTTATTGCAAGTAAAACAGTTCAAAAGTTTTAAAAAACAAAAATAGAAAACATTGGTTTTTATTTGTCAGCCAATGTTGTGTGTGTCTGATCGACCAACCCTCGTGTTAATAGGCTTCTAATTACAATTAAAACAGCAAAACAACAAAAACATTTCATTAAATAGTTTGTTTTGGCGTAGACAATACCATTTCCTCTCAAAGTCGTTTTAAAATTTGTGATTATAAATGAAAACATAAAATTGCTAATGATTTTGTTAAGCTGTAAAACAATTTCCACATCGTTCTTCCAAGCTGAAAAAAGGTCAAAAGCAACGATTCTCTCTCTGGCTGTATCCTACGCATAACAAATAGAATACTTCCAATCTTCTGTCCGATAAAACTAAAAGAAGGCAATTAGCGATATAGCATGCGCAAGACGGAATTTTCTTTCACAAAATGTATAAATATAGAAAATGGTTTTAGATTATATATGGATTCAAAAGTGACTAGATATCACTTTTCGTGACGAAATTCCTGCCTTTTATTCAAAAAACTAAAGTATAGAGAATAGAAGGCTATTTTGCTTTGACGCACGTGTGAATGCAATTTACTATTAAATATTTATAAATGATAATTAATTTAGCATGCAAACTCAGCTGAACGATATTTTCTGCGACTCTGACAGCTTGACAAGTGGTTATGAAAGAGTCGCTCAGCGTGCAACATTGCGCCTTTATGAATTGTGTAAAAGAAATTAAAAAAGTCAATAAAAAGACAAAGAAATATAACTGTTACCGACCAAAAAATCTAAACACAACTCTTGTTTCGAAAGAACTTTAACCTTATGTGTCACAGCGGCTATGAATATAAGAAAGAGAATATTTGGTGTAAGTTTGGTCAACTTAACGAGCATAAACAATATGTTTAAGTTTACTACTTAAGACAAACTAGCCGGAAACACGGCTTATATTACACTCTTCCAACAACGGCTAATTGCAACTGGTTTTCAATCTGTTTTAGTTCAATCGAAAGAGACTTTGTACGCCAGCTGCCAGTCAGAATTTTTTTTTGTCGTTGTCAAATCTTTTCTAATTATATATTCACTGGCTCACACAAACAGACATTGTGGGCACTTTGTTTTATAGAAACTCTTGAATTAAACATAATGTTTTAAATATTAAGCTTTTTAGTTACTTTTTCTTAAAAACAGAAAAAGCTTTCTTCGCTTTTGGTTCTGTTTGTTTATTGATGTGCAAAGACATTAACGATAAATAAATTTGATTCTGATAGCCCGATATTATGGTTTGTTATCTACCTAGATCTTATCGGCTTTGTCTACCACAACTCATTATTTCACTTCCTTTGCTGAAATTTTTAAAAGAAACGCACAAAATCTATTTCACTTACTGCATGTAGTTTCCAATAAAGACCACATGCATTGCAAACGGGATCTCCGTTTGCGTTTCGTCGCCAGAGAGTTGTTTGACTTGTGTGGCAATTCGCACAGGACGTTCCCGCTCTCCTAGCAGCAGACTGAAAAAGACAGTAAAAGAAATAAAGAAACTAAATTAAAATAAAATTGAACTGGTATAAAAACATTAAATTAGAGCGCTTTTATTTATATGCATAATTAGTGGCTCTTGTCCAAAACTAGATAGCTCATTTCTGACAGAAAAAAAAACCCTTAAAAATCGAATTGATCTCGTCAGAACCGCATCGAACCGGAAAATTTCCCTTCGGCTTGAGTTGAGATCCTAAAGGGAGTTGTTAAAATAACTATTTCCTTCTTTGGACAAAGACTGTTAAAGCAGTGATAAATGCTTTCGGCCTAGATTTATTCAAAGAGTTTTCCGGATCCTTTTCTATTTCAATTAGCACAGTGTTCTAATCCTTACCAGGGTTCTCTTTCGGAGTTTAGCATGTGATTAATATTAAGAAGGTCTTGAAATTTTAACAAAGTGTACTGTCATCAAAGTACATAGTTCACTATATAGCCATCAAGACCAACTCGCGCGCGTGATAATTACAAAATTAACCTCAAACTACACGATAAGAAAGAAAGACAGAACAAAACTGCTGAAGGGATTAAGTGGAACCCAAATCTATTAAAATCTCTATAAACCCACCAGTCTTCTTTTCGGCTTGATGAGTGGCCGATTGGAGCCGTTCATTTTGTGGTATAGGCCGCACGCATTACATAAATAATGCCCGCTACCATCTCTTCGCCAAAGTGGAGTCGAAGTTGCTCCGCAGTTAATACATTCACGTCCATCAGCTACAATATAAAAATACACATACAAAACGATAAGAAAAAGGGCGTCAAAAATGTGAACAAATAATTCTCAAACAGTAGGTTAACAAAATCGATACGTAGACAAAAGTTTTCAAATTTCAACCTCGGTCTTCAACTTCTTTGTGTCGTTTGTTCCGCGGCCTGAGGGAAACTTAATTTTATTGTTTCCATTGAAAAAGAACATGTTGATGAGAATGTGTTAAAAACATATCAATGGATATAATAAACACAGCCCCCTCCATTTACACAAACAAAACTAAAACAAGGGAAGCAATTTGGGGAAAATTGTGTTGTTTAACGCCTTGGCTAAAAGAAGATTCTTTATTTTTCTAAAAGAGGCAGAGATACTCTTGTTTAAGTTAAAATATATGATGTTAACAGCTTTAGATCTTGCGAAACTTCTAAACTCACCTTGTACAATACAACACATGTTGCAAAGTAGAGCCTTTTGATCACAATTGTTACATAAACCATTTAAAAATCCTTATTTTGTTTTTCTAACCCCTAAAAAACTCACGCAAAACCAGACCGGAATATCGAAACAAACAAAACATGCTTTTGGCAAGGATTTCACTTGCTTTGAGCCAAATATCTTGAATGAGGGAATAAAAAGTTAAAAGTTTTGTTTCAGTCTTGATTGTTTCCAAACCGAAATGGAAATGTATTTTAATTCAATAAGAGAAAAGAAAACGTTTTGGAACGCCGTTTTATCCTCAATTAGCTTTGTTTGTTTTTCCACTAACCTGAATTTGATCGACTCTTGGTTCTGGTTCGCGTAAAGTTTCTATTAGCCATTATTCCAGGTAACCCGGAGAGGGGAGCAAAAGAGGACATATTTATCTCAGACCCCACATAATGCTGAATAGCTTGAGAAGGATAACCTGCAAGTGCAGAATCTGCTATTCTCAGATCTGGTCTCGTAGAAAATTGCATCCCAATGCCCGACTTGAAGCGTTTTTCATCATTACTGCCATAACTAAAGAAGCCATCAGGCACAGCGCTGCTCCCTTCGGGTGTGTTTTCCTTTGGCGGTGTTGGTGGGAAGGAGAAAAGATGAGAAGAACTGTGAACACCGCCGGCTCCGCTGCTGGTTGCGCTGCTTGGGACAGGACTTGGTCTGTGGCCTTGTTGAAATGTTGGACACCAAACAGAAGCTGGATTCGTTGTTGCACAACCAGGATATCCTGGCGTTGGTTTACTCTCGATCCACTGCAAAGGCGGATGGAAATGTGGACGGCAAACTTGTCCCGTCTGTACTCGAGCCGCTGTGGGAAGAAAAACTCTACTACAACTGCCTGGTTGGGCGCCTTGGCCCTGTGGATCTTGAAAAGCTGTGGGGCCGTGTGGTGTCATTTGACACATAGATGGACGATATCCTCGAGCTCCGGGATATGACCAGGCGTTTCCTGCATTGCCAGAACCGTCAAGATGATGGAAGAAAACATCAACCTCGTCGGGAGGTAGTAATTGTGTGGGCTCCATCATTCCCATTCCTGGAGCACTGCAACTAGCGGATTGTATGCGCTCACTGCCTTGTACGCCTTCGTGTTGACTTGCAACAGGGTGAATCCAACGATGTTCAGAGTTCATGGTTTCCATAACAGGCCTGATAGAAACACACTGAATGCCTGTAATGCAAAGTAAAGAGCGTTTTAAATAATTCACTTCTAACGAGCCTCTATTTAACGGCTAACACGACTCGTAACAATAATTGACGAGAATAATAGAAGAAACGCTTAATGTTAATTAGGATTATTTCAATGGGAAAAGGCAATGTGAGACGCATGACGTTCAAGAGTGAGAGGAAAATTATGGTCGGAAGTTCCATTCACATCATAACGTGCGCATCTTGGTTCCGTCGTTTTAACTGGCGTGTTAATGGATCACAAGCGCTCTCATTTGCTTGTTCATTGGATATTTCCCCGTGCTTTCTAAACTTTTGTCTACATGCTGTAGCAACAAGAAATAATATGTGTGAAAATAACTGATAACACACAGTCAGATTTTGCTACAGTCGTTATGCCAAAAGTGAACATTAGTTCTTGTTAAAACAATGCCGAAGAATAAAAATTTTAAAAAAAATAAATAAGAATGAAAAACGTTCAATGAAATCACCTCTGAAAGACACAACAAAAATATTCAGCTTGTTTTGCTAACACCTTTGAAAGTTGTCTATGAATTCACAGGTCTCTTGGCGTCTATGATGTCTGTTTAAGCTCAGGCAATTTTTGAAAGATTCTAGTGGTAAACCAGGCCAAGCTTATTAAACGTTCCCACCATTGCGGCGCCAGTCAGCCGCTGGAGACATAGGATCAGGTCAAGTCAACAACCAATCAAATTGTTTCAGCTTTTGTCTTACTTGACGTTCATTCGAATTGTCTTCCTTTCATTGCTTTACTGGTAGCAAATTAAACAAACAATTCTTTTCCAATGATCACCTGCCAATCAAACAGTTGGGTTTCTTGTACACTAGTTTGGACCTTTTCTGTGCTATCTAATATCCTCGTAAAATAAGTAAAAGGAAAAACAGTTACAAGCGGTTCCTAAAACGTTTATTTTTGGCAAACTTGGGAGGTCTATTGTATTATTGTTGTTTTGTTTCTTCACTGCTGCCTGAAGCAGTTTTAGAACAAAGATATTCTTTTTACGATCTTTACGCGAAAATATTACATCTCGATCAAGCGTAACTTATCACTCAATCATCTTCTGGGCAAATCTGTTTGCATTTGTAATAGTCGCGGCATTTCTTACTGATAAAACAACATGAAAAGTAGCGATCTACATTTTTGAATCTGATGACATTAAACTTTGTTTACTATGGTCAGATTATGTGGAATATTCCATAACAAAACAAAAGCATAAGACCAGATTGATATCCAATGACTGATCACCAAATAAGAACTTATAAGGACGGAGTTAAAAGAAAATAAAGGACACATCTGCATTAAACAGAACAAAGTAGCAAAGTACTTAAATGGCTTCGCTAATTGTTCAATATCGCCTTTTGATTGGATGTCGAGTTTCACGCATTTGTCATATAGCAGGTGATACGTGACCGAACCATTTTCAACTACAAAAACTTGGGTAGTATTTTTAGTGTTTCAGTGGTTACAATTCTTATCTTCTTCCTGTTTGTGGAGGTACATAACATTTTGTTAAAAATCAACAAATAAATATTTACCTAAGCTCAAAAGTTTTCGTAAGAATTGAAGTTGTTCGTGTCCGACGCAAAATACGTTTTGTTCGAGTCAACAAAAGAGGGTGACCTTTTTCACTGGCATGATTAGAATGATGCCTTAATTAGTCCGTGATACGAAGGTAAACTGTCATCTTGAATTCCCAACAAAAACCAACCGCTACCTTTGCATATTTCCGCGTAGACTAGGAGACGCGGTTATGACAACCTGTTTAAACTAGATTGAAAGATTCTTGTAAAGATCGACTTCATTGCATTCTTTTTCAAGAAGGGGACGCATTTTTAAAGGGATTGTACAAAATCTACTTTTCTTTCGTTTCCTGCAAGCAAAAATTGATAAATACCATGGAAAATGTTTACGTTTTGTAGTTCTTATGATGATCAATTCATAAACAAGCAATATACACAATCGACATAATCACAGCTATTAAAAAGATGGTACTAAATGCAAAGATTTGATAAGAGCAAATCGATGGTTTAGTTTACACAAGAACACGAGAGGGCTGATTACGATGAAAAAGCAAACATTTCTCATAAGCTGTCACCAAAAAAATTCGAAGTATTTTTCCAACACTAAAACGGCACTCTTGCCCGAAAGACAAGGCAGTTATTTTCCTATGCATTTCAATTATTTTTTCAAAAAAAAAAGCGTTTCTAACTTTTTAGGAATAACATAGGTCTAATAATGGACATTGCGGCAAAAATTGGTATTTATTTAAACCAACATTAAAGTATTACCTTTCGTGTAGCTGGCAAAAGAGAATCACATTTTTAGCTAGTGGAGTTGTTTTGCCAAAGACGAACGAGCATCTGTGTGAAGAATTTCGAGGTTTCTGCAGTTTTTTTTTTTTTTGAAAGTTAATGTTGCATGAGTAAAGACGCCTTTATCTACTATTTCATATGTGTCCATTATGAAACATTAATTTTTAAAATGAAGGCTTTTCTAAATGCATCAAAATAACGTAATTCTTTTAATAAAGCGCAATAGAAATTTTGCTTTCAAGCGAGTGAAATCGTTTAAAATTTAACAAGCAAGGCGGCCCTGGTTTTCTTAATATTCTTGTCGAGTCACGGCATGGTTAGTTTACCCCCTGTGAACAGACTTCAAACAAAATGGACTTTTTAAGATAAAATGAAAAGGTTTACTCAGTGAATTGAGAAAAAAGTTTAAAACTTTTATGCTAGAATTCGCCAATTTTTTTTCTTAATTTGGTTTGTGGAAACTCGATTAGTTACTTGACCAGAAAAAGCGTCATGGATTATTTATGTGCCAACTTTCTCGATGTATTTTTATCGTTTTCACAATTTTGGTAATTAATTAAATACCATCGTTATTACATACTTATGTTTACAGCAATGTACGTAATTACGACAAAAGTTTTAATTTCGTTACGAATTCATTTCTACTCGTTATTCTTGTTTTCATAATAACAGTCTTATCTGGAATAATTCTAATGGGATTTTTTAAGACTTAAACTGCTTTGATCATAAAATAATTGCAATAAAACTACTTTTATTGCCTAGAACAGAAAAATAGAAGGAAAAAAATGTATTTACCGTGTAATGTTCTGAAGTCTAAAGATTTTTCTGACAAATAAGCCAGCGGGCACAGATTTCCCATGATACACGCTCTGGAGTGGTTTTGAAGAAAAGATGTCATTTTGTCTTTTTTACCTTTTTCTCTTTGTCAATATTTAGAAGAACTTGTTTCACTTAGAACGCTCGTTCGGTTCGAGCAACTGAACAGTTAAATTATCAATATCTTTTGTTACAGATGGGCTTGGAGTCTAAGTTCTTAAACACGCACGCCAAAGCTTTCCAATAGATAACTTGAAGAGGAAAGGGTTATCAGTGCAGATACAATTCTATGTCGTTGTGTACATATTCTGGTGATGAAATCTGACTTGTAATCACTAGATAGCTGATGGCTTTTTTGATTTTCAAACAGACAATATGTTTATTACAACTTTTGACTTGTTTTGGAAAAAACGAATCTCCGGAAAAGAGTTGATAAAACAATATTAACACCGCCCCCAAACTGAGAGCAGGAATGTGCAGCTTTGATGTTGCAAAGACAAACTGACTTTTCTCAACCATTGGAGCAAAGTGATAATTTGCAATATTTTCGACAGGAAATCATTTAATTTTCATCTGATAGCGTCCTATCTTGAACACATATTGCACGGATGAAATACTTGAAGTGCAAATCTTTATCGTCATCAAGTATATCGCCTTAATTTCTGGAAGCTATAGTACAGATCAAAGTTTAACTTTGCTGTTGGCGTTGATACATCGATAAAGAGAAGTTTGCTGATAAAACAGGATTACATGCAGAGATCGAAGGACTTGTGTTGGTTTGTACGACCATCGGCAAGTCAAAACTTCCTGGAATCGGTGTCTGTATACCTTCACATTTTTCACTTGATTAGGCTGGTCAGGAAACGTTCAGACCCATGTGGGTCCAGACAATGAATTATTGGGTGGTGAAAGCTGATGGACAGAGGTTTAATCTTTTGTTTTCTACATACATTTTAAAAGCTTTTACAGATTTTATTCTGTGAGTATAGAGAAAATTTCTTTAAGGAAGCCAAGAACGTTAATTGTTATTCGGCTTCAACTGTTTCTAAGAACCTTATTTGAAAATTCCCCCAGTAAGAACATATTTTCAAGCAGAGAGCTTTTCATCGCGGTAGGTAGAGAAAAACCGAGCTGTCTGAATTCGTAGTAAGAGCCGAGCAGTTAGGATTGTTAATTCTGACGCAAAACAGTCATCCAGTTTTTGCTGACAGAACTTAAGCGATTCTTGAACCGCAACAGTGATGAGAAAGGAAATCAAAATCATAGTTGTAAGTTAAATATAGAAAGTGGGAAATTAGAGGTTTTCAATAGCAACGAAACTTTTGTTTCAATAATCCAGAATATGTTCATCACCTGATCACTGCAAACGTTTTTGTTGTTGGCCATCTGCTCTCGTATTTCAATGTCAAGCTACACTGATCTTAATTCACTTACAAAATTATTTGTACAAATAGAATGTCAACTGAGAGCGAAGATAAAATACCTAAACCTTTTCTGTTCTGAAAATGTTTAGATGCTATATTTGTAGAACTTCACGAAATATTCAAGTTTAGGTAGAGATAAACATAAACAAAATGTGGGAGGAAATGTAACAGAGATATACTATGTTTAAAATAATTATCAGAATTTGTCACTTGTACTAAAGAAAATCTTCAAACTTTCATTTAGAGAACAGTTTGTTAATTCTCAAAAAAGAAATAAATTAAGGAGCTGTAAAAATAAAAGAGCCAATCTGACCCAATTGCAATAGAGTATTTATTAAAGAAGATTACTGTTTTTCAGTAGCTTATGTTTCAAAGTGTTTAAAATCAGACTTTGTGGTTTGACACGGTATAAAAACTTTTGTATTTTTTTTTTAAACCAGGAAACTTTTGATAAAAGGAAACGAACACTTTTCTTGTCTATACTTATCTCCATATTGATGGTTAGCTATAAGCTTATCTTTTCTCGATACAAAGACGCAATTTAAACAAATTGCATGGGTGGCTTCTTTTTAAATATTTTCTCATTGGGAAAGGAAGGAACAAATCTCGGACAATTTCAAAATAGCTACCCGAACTGACAGTTCTTATAATCAAATTTGAAAGTAATCTAGGCCATTTAGACAACTGGAAGGTATAAACTGTCCTTTGAGAAGTCTATATTAGCATAACAATATAGTCAATCATTTGCGTTGGTTAGTAGTGCTGAGTTCGTAGCGAGAAACGCGTGACTCACATGTATCATATATTGGCTTTGGAATCTCTCGCTACCTGATTAACAGATGCAACAATAGTTGCGAGCCGCCTTAATAAATAAAAGCAAGCAAAAGTAGCACTTAAAAGCGCTTCCAGCAATATTCTCGAATTCATTTAATTATGAGAGGTTTCTAACTTACTCTTTATCACGACCTAGTTTTCGATATGAGTTTGTCATTGTAACCGAATGGTCTTATCTGTTTAGCCAATTTTACTGTTTTAAAAGTTTATTATTCAGAGCTCATTGAGGCATGTAAACTACAAGTTTTTTGCTGATAAAGCTCTCGATATCTTGTGATAAACAAATTTAAAGTAAAGCATTTACAGATTTGTTTTTCCGCCTTCCCAGTTTTTGAGGAAAAGTAAAGCAAGATCTAGGCCAGCCACTCTTGAAGGAGTTCAAGGAGACGTTTTTGCGATGGCTTTGTTTTGACGTGTTCGCTTTGAAATCGTTTGATTTTAGTGGATGACTGTGGAAAACAAGCAGGCACAAATGCTAACATGAAAGTTAAATTGTTTTCATCTCCTTAAGTTCGTATAAGGTAGTTCGGCACCGAAGTCTTTTCCGTTTTGTAACTTAACTTAAATTTACCTTTAACCGTGGGGACAGACGCGTTCTGTTCTTTTGCTATTATTCCATGTTTTTTCAAGTTTAGCGTTTTTAATCCATTATTTCACCGCTAAGCAGAAACGAAGAAGGTAATTATACGACACCACTACAACAGCGCTGTTATATGGGCAGGGTGCATGAAAACTTGAACTTGTCAAACATAGCAAAGCGACTCCAGTCACTCAGAAAAGTCAGGAAAACAAAGAACCATTCGAGTAAGTGATAAAGAAAAAATCTATAGTAGCTTGTCATCTTTAAATCTAGTTTTTGTTTTTTATTGTTCTTTAAAACCCTGTAATTATACAGTTGTGAAATAAGAATCGTGTGCAAAAATAACTTAGAGGACCTAAATCAACATATTATTTACTAAATACTCGACGCTTGTTTGAATGAATCTTGAAAGAGCAAGCTTTTTTTTTTCTCTTAGAAGTTAAAAGAAAAAAAAAAGTCGCTTTCTTGTTTTTAATCCAAAAACGGACTGCATTTATATACAATTATCTTTGTCTATATTTCTGGAACCCTTATGGAAACATTTTATCTTTTGTTTTTAATCGTCATGGTTTAACGCTGTTTAATTCACCCCGGACGGGATTTCACGAACAAAAAGAGTTACTATTTTTATTATTCTCTGAACACCTCTAGGTACTACATAAAAGCTGCAACAAAAGTTAAAAAAGCTAATCCAGTTCGGCATATAATTAACTACCATTTGTGTTCATCTAACTGCGAAGGAACACATTTTTGTTTTAACAGGAGAATGCTTAGAAGGTCAGAAAGGCGACGCACAGTCTATTGTCGGTTTCTTTGATAGGTAGCTAGTAAAACGAAACAACGATAACTGTTTTGGCCTGTCGTCAAACTTCTCACTTCTCGTTTGTTTACTTTGGGTTAAGAACCTAAAAAAAATTGGAGAAGAGATCTTGGGAGAAAAGTTTTTTTGTGGGACACCAAAGCCTAAAATCGGATCATGTAAGAACACCGGAAATGCCTTTACATTTCAAAACTCGACACGCTTCTAGGCCCACCTCACAGCACAGACCAAATGGCGAGGTGTACGCACGACTTATCAATCATTCTATCTAAAATCGATAATTGTATAATTATCACATTTTTGGATCTACGTTTGATACGAGTTGATGGGTTTTGAGCCTACGAGAGCCGTGACCTTAACACACCGACCTTTACGAAGTTTTGTTCGCATCTTACCTTCTCTCTGCTATGACACGTCCATTCTTAAAGGCGACAAGCCTTCCTGAACACACGATGTGATGGTTTGCAACCCCAGAATTTATCTCTAAATTGAAAACTAAATAATTAATGTTGTATTGTCTCGAAGGTTTCTTCCTTGTGCGGGAACGCAAGTTTCTGATGAGATGATAATAGGTGTTTGCTCAATGCGGAGTGGGACAAATCTTTCACAATATTTGAACAAATCTTGTACTGATATGATTATGGTTTCAGGTAAGCTTCCCTCCCCCAATGATTTAGTAAGGTGCGAAGACGAACAGTGTTTGCGTCCTTCTCTGATAAACTGACGAGCATTGTTCAACTGATTGAAAGATTTTAGCGGAACATTAATTTTTGATAACTGCGGTTTTTCAGCCCAATTTTGACATAATTGAATATAGTAAACCCACTTTTATGATTTTTATTAAGACATATGAGTTCTGTCACATGTCGAACAGTATATGGCGGATTTTAGTAAGCAGTTTCCCTACTTTGATTTCTCAAACAAGAAGTTATCTTGCTATCAATGGCAAACTTATGTAGCTTTTACCAAAAATCGAGAAAAAGTCATATGAGACTATAAACATAAACGAATTCCGGTACTTCAGTTCAGATCTCTGATTAGACAGAAATGACTTTTTCAAAATCGAAAAGTATTAAAAGCAAAAATATTTTAACTGATCCATCTCAATTTTAAGTAAAAATTCTTAGTCACAAATCTTTTTTTGTAATGAAAATCTGGCTAATTTCAATGCTAGAGCCTTTGTCCAAGAAGTGTGATAATCTATGCATAAATGATGAACTTCCATCAAAGTAACACAGAACTAATGATTTCATAATAGGCCTTTTAGAAGATTCACGCAGCTGTTTGTTAGTGGCAAGAGTGATAAAGTCTCAACACACGATTTATCACAGTCGAAATCTCGATTACACACTATATTAGTACTATTTCGCCACTGCAGTTAACGGCGTCTGTTCATAGCTCGCCTTCACTCATACAAAATCAACCAGGAACGAAGATATAGTCGATATTGCTTTATCACAGATACTTAATGAGAATGTAGGCACATCTAATATTCTCTCTTAGTGATGTAAAGGTATTTACAAATTCAAGTTGTTGTTTCTTGAAGGGACTTCTAACCTATCGAGATAAACTCATCAACGTCCCGGAGCGCGGAATCAGCAACTCCAATTTTCGCTGATCTCTCGTGATTAAACTCGTTCAAATGTATCTTTCAGCGCAATGGAAAGTCAACGGCGCGAATTAATGGCCCTAGTTGATGTTAGAAACTTGTTTACTTCAAGGCGAACTGGGCATTCTATATCAGTGTTATACATGAGTGAAACGAAGAATTCAGTTGCTTATAGGTAGGTTTGAGCAATCAAAATTGAACAAGCAACAAAGCTCACATGCAGTTTTTCACCCTAATCTCATTAATATTTTCAAAAGGCGCTAAGATGTACTCACCTTACAACAGATATGCGCTAACGGTAGACAGACAATCTTAAGAAGTAACTTTTTTGTTCGAGTGTTACGTTTTGATGTGGAAGCTAATGTTACAAGCTATTTATAAGGTTTTCTTGATGAGGCGCCTCCATGGCGCCAAGACTTCTGCTTTGTCTAAACTCCACATGCTTTTGCAATGCCGACCACGACACACGCAAGATGTATTCGATATTTTGCCTACACCAAAAATTTGCTATGCATTTGTTTTTATGCTCCGTTTTATTTGAATTAAAGAACTCTGAGATCGAATCTACGCTATTTTTGGCAAGAGTTTAACCACATAAAATTGAAATTGCAATGGTAGAAGAACTGGTTGTTTGCAGCTTAGCTGGCGCCATCATAACATATTGAGCTTCGAAAGGCATGTTGATTGAACTCATTCGCCGCCACTCGGCTGTAAGCGCCGGCTTCGCTAGCCTTGTAATTTTAATACCGAACAAAGACTGCAAGGTTGATCGTAACTCAACTGTATTTCACGCTATGTTCTGCACTTGAGCGTAACAAGAAACTTGCCAAACGCTTGACCCGATTAGAAACGGAAATTGGTCTTGGTTCTGTTGACACAATATCCAGGGTTTGGTACGCGAATACCTGCTTAAAGTCTGTGTAAACCCAATTTACGATTGCAATATCAAGTCCTCAACCACTGACCATGAAAGTATTCTTTCGAAGGTTGCCTCATGTCCGATTTCTTGTTATATTAACTTCCTGTTTCATTCAATTAATAAGATTGAGAAGCAAAGCAAAATGATTTTTTAAGGACCTTGAAACATTTTCAATTTGAATAATTATCAAAAACGTACAGTGATTTGATATCTATTCTCTAGAGTAATTTGTGTGTCAAAGCAAAGTAATTCAGTACAACTTGTCCTCAATTCTGGGCGAATGTCAAATTAGTTTCCTAATCAAAAAATACTTGCCGAAAAGTCATTTTTGTGACATCGAATGATGTTCCTTTTCTTTTGCGTCATTCTATATTTAGGAAAGTTGATGAAAACAAAATTAGTAATTTTCTCGCCAGTTTATCATTTATTGTGGTAATTTTCTTGAATCATGACTTTTTTTTTCTTGCAACTTGAAAAACGGTTTCTGGTACTTATACCAATAATTTTTTTATCCCGCAAAAAAATTCAAGAACACATGAGCATATCAAACAAATTGATTGTAAAGTCGTCAGTCATTTTGTTCGGAGGAAATATTTTCCATCTGTCTTCTTAAGAATTTGTCTTTAAAAATTGTGAATGCAAACTTTTTTTGAGTAGAATATAAAATAGCACCCTGAAAACTTCTATGAGAACTAAATAATAGTGAATTAATAGCTTGATTTTAAGTTTGTAAACACTTTATTTATGCAATCTAACGAGGACATCCCCGTAACATCTGGGTAACTCCACGACTCAAAATTTCCTTTACATGATTCTTTCGAATTTTAATGAAGGGTGGCAGTAACAAGAGACCGTGAGCCTCTGACATTGATATGGAATTTATTGCAAATTGTTTAGATTTCTCGATGCTCTACCAAAGATTTTCGACGCCGTTCGGTCTTTTATAAATAGAACTAAAAAGACTATTTTTCATGTTGGTTAATTTTCCAAAAGGTGCGGTTTCCTTTTGCGTTCAAATTGCCAGAATCCTGGCCAACTGAACTATGCACAGTAATAAAAGATTGAATAAAACTATTTTGAAACACTAAAAAGTAAAGCTTCCTTCTGAAATCTGAATAAGATTAAATATACTTTCTTATCGAATTAAGTCAGCTAAAGGTCAATCTATGACATTTGCAATTACACAGAGTACATTCGAAAAATTGAAGTCAAGTAGAAGTTTCATGTGTTCACAGCTTCATGTGCCGAAACCTTTTTTTCATTTTTCTCAAAGTCTTTGCTAATGGAACATGGTGTTATGATCTAAAAAAATCAACTGGTCACTTTAAGTAAAAATTTTGCAACTTTCTGCATTAAAATGCGCATACTATGAACTCTAGGTATTCCAACGGCATCCTTTTTAAATATCTTTCGATTTTGTTAAAGATTAATTTAGCTAATATCGGGTGTTTGCAATCAGTATTTTTTTTTTTTTTTTTTATATATATATGGTATTAATTAAATGACGCCAGTTCTATTTAACCAGAAAAGCTATGATGAAATATATACGAGATAACGCCTGTTTATTTTGATAGTTCGC
>ERZ1740055.77-NODE-77-length-16153-cov-7.551124_pt1 | contig 16153 bp, 5 predicted proteins | sample MGYA00581747_ERZ1740055 | MGnify/ENA primary metagenome ERZ1740055 (study PRJEB43018, sample SAMN04849739) | marine metagenome | isolation source: floating plastic debris | place: Pacific Ocean | collected 2008-08-28 | study: EMG produced TPA metagenomics assembly of...
CCCCCCCCCCCCCCCCCCCCCCCCCCCCCCCCCCCCCCCCCCCTCCCCCCCCTTTACCTTCACAGGTTCAGATACCAAGGCCTCACTCGGGGATCAGCAAATGCATATAATAAATAATCTAATTTAACATTTACATATTCTCACAGTACCTTTCCGTTACCAGCCAACTCCAACTCGTGCACCTGATGAATGAAAAACAAAGTGATGAAACAACGATGTAGTTTTTTTGAAAGCCAATATGGGTTCTGCTTTCTTACCAATAGTTGGGATTTTACATTTACTTCACTTGTTCCTGGACATTGTTTGGGAGAACGGTTTAAAAACTTTTTCAGAAAAATATTTACTGAGTTAGAACCAATTCATGGTTTCAAAGTGGGAAATTAGTACTAGCTTCACCTATAACTTTACTGACATCTATATTCACAAACTTCTAAGAATTGTTCCAGTTTCCTATTTTCCATAAATACTTTCTAGCAAGTTTGTTCAGTAATGATCCAAAATAGAAAAATTGCCCTCATGTGTCAAAGCCTACTAAAGATTAATTTCAAACAACTACAGGAGATATAAAATGAGAAGAGACAGAGCTGCCACACTGGACTCCCACAAAAAAGAAAGTATTTGGTTGAAGGTTAAACCACTGTGACGGCATGGACGATCCAGAAAAATAGCTTGAGACATTGGGACTGAAAAGCTTTTGGGAAACTCTTTGTTCCAAGGAACACTCGCCAAGGTTTCAATAGTTATTGATTCTTTAAAAACTTAGGAGAACATTAAAAATAAAAGATTACCGCTAAAGCAAAACATTACAATCTGAATTGGATGAACTACAACCAATCCTGTTTTGATAAGTTGTTTACTTTTTTTTAGGGTTTAAAGAAGTAACAACTTTGAGACCCGACTGACTTCAAAATGTAAAAACAAATGTATTAAATTCGGATTCTATTCCTTCTAACAAATGTAATGAATATTCTAACCCTTTTAGCTGTAGAATAAATTAAAAGGTAAAAGTTTGAAATCACTGACCCTGTACCAAATGAGAATAAATGTATTAATATAGCTAATGGTAAAACATTCATTATTGCTGGTTAAATGACTTTCTTCAATGCAGTAATACCTCCAGCATTACATCTTAGCTCCAGTTCCCTTCGTATCTTGCTGCAGAATGTGGCAACACAACCAAGAAAAAACACACAAGTCAGGTCAGTAATTCACTCAACTAGAACGCTGTATAAGATGTACACTTCTCAAAATCAAAATGACAAGATTACGAGGAGTAATCTCAAAAGTATAAACAAATAAATGCTATTAACTTCGTATAGGAAAATTCCCGCCATTCGGAGAAAACAAGCGCATTATTTTTATTTCCGAGTTCGTTTAGTCAAAGATTTAAAAACAACTATTTCATATTTACGTAAAATCATAGATCAAACACAGCCAAAGTATTTGGAACAAGATTTTTCACAAAATCCGTTCGTTCCGGCTGTTTGTATCACTGCACTAATTTGTGCGTAATATGCAAGCCTGCTCTTTTTTTGTAAGAATGTTTGAGTCTGGGAGGAATACCAACATTCCCAATTACACAAGAACATCCCTCAAAATAGTCTGATCTTGATTATTGGAACAAAAAGAACTTCTATCGGTACCTAGATAATGTAAAAGATAAATGTTTTATCAAGTACTGAAAATAACCGAGGGTAAATCATGTTCCCAATGTCAACAATGTTCAAACTGATACCACTGCATTTATTCAGTACACGATATTGATTACAATAGATTGATGTTTAAAATACTGAAACTGAATTAAATGTTTTTAATCATAAAGGTTAGATAATAACTAAGAAACTAATCGAAATAGACAGCTTACATATGGGTTAAAACTCGTGATTGGATCAAATGAAGGAATACATGACATAAATGAAAAACCAAAATAAATATTAACAGTTGTTATACTTAATTACCGATCTAAATACAAAACCGAAATGAGATATATAACCTACTTATTTGGCAAATAAAAACTTTCTCTTTCTCTTCGTGTTTTTAGCAAGTATCAACAAGCATAAAAAAACTAAAATGAGAGTGTGGCAGTAACAAAGATGTCAAGAAACTATGCACATTACCGCAAGAATGGAGCTCAACTTTATTGTCAGTCTGTTGCAAGTGATACCAAATCAATCACTCACTCACATGGTTGGTGATCACAAGCCTGTTGAAAGACTACCAAACGTTGGTTTGTGTGAGAACGGCTACCATTGTACAACCCTAAACTAACTTCCTCTGCAACCATTTCATGTGCTTGTAAGACTGAATATCATTATTCGTGCAGAGTGAAATTCAAAAGTATTAGCTAATCAGAATTCATATTTATTCTTCGTTTTATTGTAATTTCTTTCATGAACATTTGATTCATGCATTTTGCACTAGAAGAACATTTCTTTTTAAACAACAATTCTGTTTTTATGCTTCAAACTATTTTACATACAATTAAAAGCACTCCTGCTAAAAGCTCGTTTTGTTAAATTTTCTGTTTTTTCTAACAGCACTTTCAAATTTAAAAATTTTCTGCTATCACTTCAAAATAGGAACGGCGCAGTTTGCAAAAAAAAATATTGAGCAGTTCCATTTCGTTTTAGTAATTTACGGTAACAAAGTCTATAAATCCCTTTCATTCTTATGTTTTTTTGTTTCTTTTCAACTGATTAATTTAAGTCGGGGATTATTACCATCGTGACTATTCTCTCTCAAACGCCAGTGAAAACAGAAAATTAACTAATTTATTGTGTATGATAAATAGCCTGGGCACAAAAATTGTATTTTTGAGAATTCTTCCAAAACAAACGAAGCGTAGCTAATGTTTAGCTTGAACTGTTTCCGAAGAAAATTGGCAACGCTAGTTTATTGATTTGAGAGCTGATTACAGAGGAAGTTTGCACGAAACCCTGAATAAATGACTTGCTATTTAGATATAGATTGAGGGGTTTTTACTTTCTACTAACTTTCCGTGGAAATCAAATACTCGGTTATTCAAAACATGTGATTGATTTCCGTTACATTTGTAAAAGAAATTAAAAATGAAAATAATACAGACACTCATCAGGATCTTCTTATCTAGCATACCTGAAGCTTTAACATAACAAACTTCCTATAAAAAATATGTCTGGAATTGTTACTGCTGGCAAAAGTTAACTTCTGACTGTTCTTCAGAAGTCATGTTTTCAACTCTGCGGACGTCTGAAATACAATACACAACCGATCCTTTTTGTGCAGCAAGCTATGAACAAACATGCAAATGGCTAAAGAATGAAATTCTAAAATCTATGCAACCCTAAGGAACTTTTGCATTTATCCAGTCACTAAGCCTTGAAAACTTGCATAAGTTAAAAACAATGTTCTTTTTTTTAATTAAATACATTTAAAGTAAATAATTGAAAAAAATGTGCATTAGTTTGAGAGTTCTTTTCAAAACATGCATGAAGGATATCTCTGAGTTGTTTACAATATAAAACGTTCTTTGTAACATTAATGCTCGTAGAAATTAGTTCGATTCAGATCTCTTTCAAAGTTGAGAGCCTTCATTCTGAAAAGATGAAACTAAACGTATAGTCGCCTCACGTGAAGTCCGGTTGTGCAAAAACCAACGCATTTAAAAACAGCATTGCATTTTAAAAAACGTGAAACTCTCGATTTAAAGAAATGGTACAGTCTTTCAGTCATCTCTAAAAGTTAAGAAAAGATCTTTCAACTAACACAAATTGTTTTCAATTTTCATATTTTATACGCAATCTATCGTAAACTGAAAAACGTTGACAAAACTTAGTTTCACCAAGGAACCGTTTCTTAATCATGCATATTTAGCCTGACGCTCTCAAGCTGCAAAAGTCATTTTTTTCTTGTGGGCCATGTAATATTCAATAAATATATAATTATCGATGAAAATAAAAATGAATGAGATAAAATGATGGAAAAAGCGCACAGAAGATCTCCACATATCGTACGATATCTTGCACTTCACGTGTTTTTCACATGTGAGAGGCATTCTGGAAAGCATATGTGACAAATACTAGGGATAAAAAATAGAGGCTTTTTCTCAGAAAAATACACATTTTTATGGATACACGGCACACTGGCCGGGTTATTTTTCTTTTATCAAGGAAAAATAATTCGACTTTCCTTTCTAACAGTGATATTTAAACAAAATTACACTCACTTTAATTAAAGGAAGTCAATAAAATTGCCGAAGGCTAAGTTTGAAAAGGATTGGTACAATATTACAGAAGACTCCTCCAGCTTTTTTCAGCACTTCCAATAATCTTGGCTGCACTCAAGAATCGTAACAAAGAAAACATAAGGGCAGTTTAGGAATGCAAAAAAAAAAATAGGGAGAATTTTAGGGCCAAAAGAATGCCTGATGTAAATATAGGTGCTTGAGAATGTGATATTGGGCGGGTCGCGTAGCGACAAAGCCTAACACCTTTTTTCCAAGACCGTCAATATTTTATGATACTACAATATCAAAATTGTAATTAGTTTTTTATCATAATTCCAATTGTTATTCCTCACATTTTAAATCGAAGAATTTTCGATAACAATACAGCTCAATTTTCCTATCATGACAAAACTTTTTCAAGACAACCACACCACGAAGGTTGGCGTACCACTATCGGCAAAGAAAACACTAGCTGTTACAGGAAAACGCATGTCAGCCAATCAAAAACAATCCATAAATTTTTAGAGGGCAATACCACAAAATATTGACATCTCAGAGCAAAAGAAATAATTTAGTGAATTGCGATACTTTTGAGTAGTTCATCGATAATCATATATTAAAGTAAATTTATTATATATTGTGACACGATATCGGTGTGATAAAGCCGTGAAGAAAAATCGTATCAGAGAAAAGATACGATATCACTTCACGGCATTTTTATCCAGTCAAATGACCCGGTGTAATTCTCTTATCTAATCATTGTTCTTTTTTTGATGACGTCAGAAGGCAAGAGCTTGGGAAGATTTGTACTGTAAGTTTGCAATTTTTTTATCAACAAATTGTCGGATCCTCGATTTGTGCTGTTCTCGAGTGAAGAACACTCACTATAACCAGTTTTCACTCATTTCTCCTCAACTTTTTAGTGTTTTTTCAAACTTTTTAGCTTTTAAGCTTATCTCTTCTTGTCATTTTGACTTGTATCAAGCCTTGTCATATTCCAAGAATAAAACGAAATTTGTCTTTATTTTTGTGTAACTTTATCTGACTTAGTATATGTTAAACAAATTATGACATGGCAAAATCCAGATATCGCTTTTATTCACTTGTTTTAACATCATTCCGCTCACTTGCTCGAAGACTCACTAGTTTGCGCTATGATACCAAAAATCGTTAATAAAAATGATATCAAGATCTTGCCATGTAATAATATCTATATATTTTATGAACATACAATTACAGAGGTAAGTGAGTATTTGGTTGAGATTGAGGTTACTACATCCATTTATCGGTTCATGCACTCATACAGTACATACCAAATCTGTTTATAGGTCATTTTACCTGGATGTGAAGAAAATGTTTTGGATAAAAGAGTGAAATGAAAGTCAAACCAACAATAAAACACTTCCAACAGAAGGGAAAAGAGTGATTAGGTATGACCACAATGTACCGATACAAACTCACTCATGACGTGTGAATGATACAAACACATATCCAATCTGATCAATGTATTTACATTCAGTGTTCAGTGTTCTAGAGTTTCTCTACCTCCTAGATCTTCTCGGTGATAAATGGATGAGTGAGAGCCTGGTTCAGAGAAATCCTCTTGGTAGGGTCCAACATGAGAATCTTGTCAAGCAAGTCCTTTAGCTGTAGAACTTTGCGCTTGAGTTCCTCGCTGAGTTTCTTGTAGCCCATCAAATTCTCCTGGATCTCCTTGGTTGGGTTGATGGTACTCATCACTGTTATCTTCTCCTAAAATTAAAGATAAATAAAGCAGCTGAGGTTTCAAGCTATAGCCCTTCTTTGCGCCATAGCTTTCTTTGGGCCATTTTCCTTCAAAAGTACCATAGCCCTTCTTTGAACCAACTCCAAAGGCTTATGCTTAAAATGTTAGCTCCTTATGTTACTTAGAGCAATGACCATAGTAGTTTCATACTTGTCCAGGTTACCGGTTACTCTCAACAGGGTTTGCACTTCATCGTCATTTCAATGCCATAATTTTAATAAGTTTTTGCAAAAGAGGTTGCCATTTTGTCTTTTATAGGGAGAGTGTATATTCTTGGTTATCAAATGTTTAACCTCTAATATTATATATCAATACGATATATATCAGTGATATGATATATATCATTGGTATGATATATCTGATGCATATAATGATAAATTATATATGATTGGTTCACTCATTCAACTCAGCTTTTATTGGATATGAGCTTTGTACCTGGTTGGCTATCTATCATCTCAAACTCAATGAACATCCTTAATGGACTATTTAATAGGAAATATTCTCCAGGACTGTGAGAATGAAACTATTGAGCTTAGGATGTCTGTATTATTTCTTCACTACTTGGCACAAGTTAATGTTAAGCTGGACATAGTACAATGAATTAATGTTTAGAACTACCCAGGGAATTCCAAAAATTCAGTGGGTTGGTAATTTGAGATCCAGCAGTATTATCTAAATTTCTTTAAAAAAGGTAACTTTAACAATTTGAGCAAATCTATAATATTTCTACATTCTAAACCTATTTGCACACTCTAGCCCTGCATCTTGATTTTAGTTCACCACTCTAATGGCAGACAATGAAATAGATTATACTACACAGGTGCACAAAAGTTTTATATGGGAGTGTTAAAAAAGATGTTTGTGAGCGACCTTAGCGGAAGGTGATAGATGACAAAATTGATGTAAGGTAACTGTAGTTAAAAACCCATGGAAACCTTATTTAGTTTTATTACAATAATGTTTAATCAATGACAAGCCAAAGCACCAATTAAAAGCAAATTCTTTGTTGCTTTTAGCATCTAATTTATGAATAACATTATTATCTGGAAATCAATAAGAATAATTTAAAATATTCTAATGAAGACTGTTATATCGTAAGTTGAAGATATTTGTCTGTGGTTTTAAGGTTACTGTTTAGTTTAAGCGGTATTTTCAGTTAATGGAGCATATCTCCATATTTCTTGACAAACACCTATAAACCTAAATCATTGAAAACCTTACTAATTCTGTAAATTGCTGTTTAATTTTTATCTGGTAACTTTGAATAAATAAAGAAGATAAGAGCCTTGTTTTTCCGACTTTTGTGTTCTCTTTCCACTGTTCCAGGTTGGATGTGTTGCGTTTGATGGCACCAATTATAATATTGTCAAATTTGACACAATTGGTACATGTACAGTAGTACAAAACTGTTGGCGTTTTTTGAAAGGCCGTTTTGTTTGTATTTTACAACCAAAACCCCGAAATAGCACTTTCGCAAATGAAAGTGGTGGTGTTTTACCATGACAGCTTCGCATGGTGAAGCACAATAGCGCAATATTGCTGTGAAGAAAATCGGGCAGGATTAGCTGTTTTACTTCCAGTGAAATTTTTTTTATTTCAAAATATTGTTCTGTAAATGAGATATCAAAATTTACTTGCACAAATTTAAAGATTTACCTCTGTTCTATCCATACTGCTAATAATCTCATTTTATTCATTTCCTTCGGCTTCAAACTTAATAGTAACGTTAAATAAGTGACTACCCTGGGCTTCTAGCTGCAGTATTATGGACTCAGTTAGCCAGGTGGTGACATAAGGGCTATAACGTGTTTACTGTTCAGTATCCATAAAAAATGTTCATAAAAAATTAGTGGCACATGGAAGACAAAGTACTGTATGGTTATGCCGGTGACTGTAGGGATAACCTGCTGAAAGAAAGATTTTCGTACAAACCAAACTCTAAAATTCCTTGACTTTCTAAACTTTCCAAGCAGACATAAAACCCAATATATTTGCAAAACTACATGTAAAGTTATACAATAAAGCTCAAAACATACCCTCTGAGTAACCTTGTCTACTTCCCGATAAAGAAAATTGCAGGTCTCATCAAAATGTTGGTCATGTAAGGCACCTTTGCGAATCATCTTGTTTGGCATTTTGCCTCTATACTCCATCATTAACTTCAACATTTCATTGTTGGTCTTTCCAGGGAACATGATTTTGCCTGTATACAACTCATAAATGGTGCATCCCACGGACCATAGATCCATACTGTAGTCATACACTCGGCCGATAACTAAAAGACACAAGGCATGTGAGAAATAAATCCCAGTTTTTGAAAATGATAAAATGATACACTAATCAAAATGCTTTTAACTCAGCATTTCCAATTTTTAGTTAATGAAGTGCTACCTTAATTTACAAATTTGCAGTTTTGTTTGAAGTGTAAAAACAAATGTCCTGCTTTAGCAGCTTTATTTTACTTCATATACAAATGAAAAAGAAACCCTTTCGCAGATTTTCAAAACGCTGATACACAACCATGCATCAATAAACAAACTTATGACTGGCTTTAAACTTGTTATATCCAGGAGGAGAAATAGATATACATGTCAAAGATATACTCTTTCAAGGGGAGAAAATGGACATGAATAAGAAAAGCAAACTTATCAGTTACTTACTGATTTCTGGAGCACGGTAAAACCTACTGACAAGGTAAGGAGTGATATCACATTCTGATGCTAGCGTTGCAGAACCAAAGTCACAAAACTTCACCACTAACTTAGACTCTGTAACCTAGAATCACCATCAATTACGTGTTAATTAATACATCACTAAATTACATCTTTTAACCTAAATTACAACTCTTTACAAAACAATAATATGAGCCTATGACGGGATTTGAATCCACAATTTTCCAAATACCGGCACATGCTATATCCAATTCAGATACAAACCATTGCCCAAATTTAGTATTTACAGATTAACCTAAAATTAATTGTAACATGTCGCTGAAACATAGCTCTCACAAGTTGAGAAAAATGAAATAAAACTAAAATCAATTTTCATTACAACCACAAATATCAGCTAAGCACCATCACTGATAGTAAAACTAGCATCATTAACACCACCACCACCACCATCAACATCATCAACATCAACATCATCATCATCATCATTTTCCTCATCATTATCATCATCATCATCATCATCATATTCATCATCATTATCATCATCATCATCATCATCATCATCATCGTCATCATCATTGTCATCATCACTTTTATAATCATCATAATCACTTTCTTTATCATCATCATTTCCCTCCCAATTATTATCATCATATGCGTGATCATCAAGCAGCAGTCACGGTCATATGATGGAAAATGTTATTTGAATTAAGGTCAATCTCAAGTCACACTCACTCTAAACTTTGAATATGCTGCTAAGCACTTGTTCACAATCCCAGGACATACAAAAGATGGCCTTGTTAATGTCCAAATCAAAAGAAACAGTCAAAATTCTTTTGTTTAGGCTACACCAATATGGCTACTATGAGGAAATGTAACAACTACAGTAAAAAACATTCGTAAGGTAGTATTAAAGTTTTCAAAACAACTGATGATATTTCTTTCTGTCAGGATTTTAGTCATTATAATAATCTTTATATGCAGTGTTACGATTGATTTATTTGTGCAATGAGGTAGTTCCTAAAAAGTTACCTTCAGAGTTTGCCACCACTGTAAAAACAGACATAAAAAATTATAAACAATTACATTATCGTCAAGATAATAAAATTAAAATGAACACACCAGAATATTGTCTGGTTTAATGTCAGCATGAAGTATTCCTGTCCTCTTAAATAACTTTAGGGCCAGTAACATCTGCTGAGTGTAGGATCGCACAGCTTTGATGTGTAACCCAACACCAGAACCATATTTCCGCAGCACTTCACGGAGATTCATACTATGGTTTGAGACAAACATACATTTAGCAGCAAAACAACCTAGGGAGACTTTTCTAGGATCAAGTGGTTTTCCTGGACTACAAATAACAATAACTGTATTTACACCTCAGATCTTCAGAGCTTTATGATTAAAAAACTGATCATATTACAAATTAAGGGGGAAAAATCTAAGTACCCTGACTATGTGATGCACTATACACAATGAACAGCATCCACTAACAATCAATTTAAAAAAGGTTAAAACAATTTTGTGATTAATGTATTTTAGGAATAACATTTAAATAGTAAAAATTGGTTTAGCAGGTTTTCAGAAATGTTTAGGACTACAACCTCCCTTGCAGGATTTTGATCCTTATGATAAAAGTTTACATAAGTTTATAAATCTAAACTAGTCTTCTTTTGGTAAGATGTTGAATTATAACATATTACAGTTTCTGTTTCAGATGGCATAAATACAGTAAAATTTTTGGTTAAAATGTTAGAGTATAACCAAAAGTAGTGTAAAAGCTATGGATTCTTATATCTATTAAAACAGATGTAAGAATACTGCTTCTGAACACTTTCCAGGCTGGGAGAAAGCCATGAAAAGAAATTATCATGACAGCTACCATATGCACAAAAGATAAATCCTACACCTGAACAACATATTAATCAGGAATTTAAAAAAAATTGTTGATTACTGCCATAAGTGTTCAAAGATGAAATTTAGTTCTTTATCAGAGCAAAGACCAAAGCTTTGTAGATAGTCATAACATATTCAATCAAAAGTATTTAGGCAAATTAAAAGTTGTACCGACTTGCCCACGAACTTTTTCATTTATCTTTTTAATAGCAATTTGACAACCATAACAAGTATTTTCAACTCCTGCAGTACTCCTTTTTCTAGGTCCCCAAAATACCCACACCATAACAAATAAGTGAAAGTAACAAGATGTTCATACCAATGCTACTTTTCTGTACAGACCTTAGTGGTTCAAATACTAAACAAAGATGATTCTTGTGGAAGAAATGACGGAACAGTCTCACACAGTGGTATTTGTCATCTGGGTCTGCAGAATTCAGCTTTTTTAAAATCTCCAACTCCTTTAGCCCTGTCTTGTGCCTTGACCAAAACAGGCAGTCATATTAGTATAGAAGCACAATAGTTTATCCAAAGTTAACAAACCATAAAAATAATAAATAATAACTTGGCAGTCTTTTTTATGATTAATGAATCAAAACTCACATCATTTCATTGTTCCTGATGATTTTAACTGCAACTTCCTGTGATGCCTTGGATTGGTCTCTTGCTCTTACTACATTACTGAACACACCCTGGCCAGTGTAGCCATACACGGCATATCGTTTGTCCAGCAACTCACCAATCCTCACACCTGGAGAAACAGCACACTCACTCAACAACTTAAAACAAGATATCAACAATTGATTTCAAAATAATAAACAACAGTTAAAATATTTTTATCTAATACAAAATAATTCTGTGTAAATACATAAAATAAATTATTGTTCTAGACAGTGTGCACATACATTTAGAGAGATTTAAATAACACTAATGGCAAACCTTAAACCTTTCCCACAGGTCTTGACACTGATGGTAGCCAACTAGCCACAGACTACAGTAGTAGAAATTCAGTTTTGGATAGTAGGTTTTCTTTTACCACAAAAATTAATTATAATTTTTTATTATTTTTGAAATTGAAATTGACTGAACTACTTAATTATATTTTTCTCAAGGAGGACATCTCAGAATTTTAAGATCTAAGATCATTGTATCACCTCTTACTATTACCTGATGCTGCTACATTAAACATTGAAATATCAGTTATTTGCTTCCTACATCATTTATTTTCTAGATTCATGATGTATATTTTGGAAATTAAGTATTCATTTGTTAACCTTAAATCTGTACCATGAATAAAAAAATTACAATTTTTTTAAAAAAATCCATAAAGTTAAGGTGTATGACTAAGTGCAATTTCTAAGTTGAATATTTCAGTTGTGGTTCACAAAACAGGGGAGATGTTGCATCAACAGACCAACTGTGCCTGGCCAAGCCCAAATGTACACTTACGGTAATATCCTTCAGCGTCATCCCAATTGTCAGTCAAATTGGGATTCTCATTTGTAGAATTAAGAGCTAAACGAGTTCGGCTTGGGCTCTGCAATGATTGAAGGAAAACCAAGTGTTTCTTAGAGCTAAATAATAGGTTTTATAAACATGCAATAAACTAAGTACTGCTGGATTGTTCAAAAGCTTGTTAAGTTTTAATCCTTAGTGCTAAATTCCAAGTACATAGTGACCAGTAGTGTTTGTTTCACAAGGAAAGTACTGAAAGACTTAAACTACCTGAGAATCTTAAACCTAAAAAGTCTTTAGAATCCACAGTAATTTGCTATTAAGAGCAGTTGTATATCTGCTTAATTTCTACTGTAAATGTACAAAGTTTCAAGAGCTCTGATTGGCTAACTTGCCATATTCAGACTATCAGTTGCTTTTGAAACACAAGTCAAAAACATAGGAAGCATGCATGCTAAAAATAGAAAAAAAGGTTTACATTGTATGTTCCTTTAAAAATAAAGGGCATTTTTACACCATTATGTTGGTAAATACTAAAACAACTATTGCCCTCAGGGTCAGTGCCTAGCACTAGATATTACAATTTTATACCTTCTCGATATTTAGAATATACACCACCCCTTTGGGGGATAGTTGTTAACAATAAAATTTCCAGATTTTAAACTCAAGAAAATTGAAAGCTTCAACAAAGATTTAAAAAAAAAAAACTTGTACAGAAAATAAATTGCTCAGTTACAATATTTGTATAAACAAACAATAACATAATCTTTCAAGGTATTTTTTAAAACCTGTAATTACTTGTGACAATATTGACTGGCTATACACCACCCCTTTGGGGGATAGTTGTTAACAATAAAATTTCCAGATTTTAAACTCAAGAAAATTGAAAGCTTCAACAAAGATTTAAAAAAAAAAAACTTGTACAGAAAATAAATTGCTCAGTTACAATATTTGTATAAACAAACAATAACATAATCTTTCAAGGTATTTTTTAAAACCTGTAATTACTTGTGACAATATTGACTGGCTAAATGATGTAATAACAATAATAACAATAACCTTAAAATTAACAATTACAAAACACCAAAAACTGCAAATGATCTACTGCTCAGGTTTGCCAACAAATTTTTCCAAGAAACATTTCTTGGCCAACACACATGTACATGTTAGGAAAGTGGAATATGGATTACAGTAATTCAACTTTTACTAACTAAAACACATTTCATAGCCAAAACAGTTACTGAAGTAGATTGTAAGAAACTGGGATATGGATTGATTTTACAGGTTTTAACTAAAACAATTCTACTGTGGAGGCCAAATCAATTCCTACCGTAGATCTATGGTAGGAAACTGGAATAAGGAAGTTATCTGAGTTTAAATTTTACTTAAAAATTCACTTTGTGAATATCAGAAAAGCTCAGCTTAATTTGTGATGAAACAATACTATACATACAGTAGCACTGGGTGATTCTAAAAGGCTAAAGCCTTTTACAAGCCTATCACACAATGTATCAATGCTTATTTCCCATTTTTGTATTGTAAAAGGGAAACCAACTAAACATTTCAGGTAACAAAATACTTTGACTACACCTGAATCTTGCTCAATAATGCTTCAAATAGTGGTGGAGTGTGTCTGTTCCAGATTCAGGTCATTTTTTACGGCCTACTTTGCTGTTTGAAATTCACAGGCAGTGTCATTTCGTTTGTGAAATCACTCTCGTGCTAAGAGAAAGCTGTCATTTTTTAACACATGTTCTTTTCAAGATTTTAAAATTTTCCTTGATCTTGAAAATTTATGATTCATTGTCATTGTTTGCTGAGAGATGACATCATTCCCAGCATTTTACCACTAAAACAAAATGAAATTTCTATTATCTGTTACCATTAAGCTATGAATAAATGAATGTTCCCAGGGGGAAAGGATTCCCAACTTTTTGGGGCAGGGATGCTTGAAAACATTCAAGGACTTGGTACTACTTTGGGTGCCAGAAATAAAATTTTACATTTGAATAGTGTGGCAGTGCCTTTTAGGTATCTCAATATCATTAGACTGACAACAATGTTGTCTGCATTATAATAAAAAAAAAGATGCTGTTGGATAATACCTTTTTGGGTTTGAAATCAACCAGAGCCATGCCAAAATTAGTACCTCTTAGGAGTTCCATTGACATTTTCCAATGACAATCAATTTGTTCCAAAAAGTTGGAGTCTTCCCAGGGAAATGCTCTGAGCTTTTTCATAATATTTAGAGAAGTTGCTAGCTAAACTTTAAACAAAAGTCAAAATTGTTGTAATTCACCTGACAGTAAGAAACTATGAAGTCAATTTCTCCTAAATAAAAACTGCATTGTTTTGCTGTTTAAGAAAACTGTGAATCCATAACTCGGTTGAGAAGCAGGTGACCTAAACTGCATCAAAACCTTGAAAAATCATGACCCTAACAAAAGACTTCTTAAGTTAGTAGTTTTCATGCACATCTTTACAACAGAAAAACTTACATTATAGTTTTCTGAGAACATGTCACCATCAGCAAACATATCACCATTGTTACTCTGTTTATCCACAGATGGTGAATCATTGATTTGTGGCCTTCCATTCCTGTTACCTTGGGATGAACCAGTCTCCTTTGACGGTTTTGACATGACAGTCATGCCATGACCTGATTGGCTAGCAACCATTTGGATGTCCTCTTCAAGATCTTCTGTTGCCTTGCGATCAACTGCATCACTGTCTTCATCACTGCTACTGTCACTATCACTGTCAGAATGATCTGATGATACAACTGACGCAGCTTTGGAAGATGTTGCAGTGGACAATGTTTCATACTTCTGAACGATTGCTAATCGCTGTTGTCTGCGCTTTTCGATTATCACTTCCTCGTCTTCCTCAGATTCCATCTCAAAATTATACAAATCAACACTGTAGAGATTTTTTAAAATAATTCAATCAATATTGAGGTTGTATTTGGTGGTAGCATATTATCAAACATGATAACAACCAGCATGGCTAAGATTTTGTCTCTGCTCAACAAATTTATCTTTCTGAGATTGTAAACATTTTAAATTAATAATGATTTACAGTAAGAGGCATCTGGGTTCAAAAACATTAAATATTTCAATACTTCTTACTTTTTGTTAGACCTTATGAGAAATTTAAATCTTTTTCTGCTAGCTACCATATGTGACATTGGGAGCTTTTGATTCTTGCACTTAAACCTCTTATTATGATATCAAAAGATGTGAAATACTTGGACAACCTATACTTTCATAAACGTCTTATGTTTCGCTGGTGTAGAAGTCTCCCCCAAGATGTTAATATCTTCTGAAAACATGAAACTCTGGTTTGATATCTGGCACGTACAACCCTACCACACAGAATGAGGAACTTCCTTGGTCTTAGTTGAAAGACCTTCTAGTGATGGTGTGGTAATCAACATACTAGTTTCTGCAAAGCCACAGAGCTAGTTGGGTTAAGGATGGGCATCTAGTCATAAGATCTATGAAATGAAGGCTCCATGTTAAGCATTGATCTGTGGGATGGTTCCACTACCATGTTAAGATACTTCTGGACAGCTAAAGAAGTTTTGTGGTAAGGCATATGACAAATAATGTTAAATATTACCTTTGTTTCCCTTGAAAAGAGTTTTGTTAGAGTCCCTAAAGAAGTGATCTGGTAAGCTCAGATGAAAAGGTGTGTTCAAGAGTACTTAGAACTTAGAGTGGTCAAATAGGAAAAATTGTTTAATTTTTTACAAATTCATGTACTGTAATACCCATGAGTATTCATCCTCTGTACTGGAAACCATTGACTGTTTGGAATGCTTATAAATATTAATAATTAGAATGACTTTAGGTCCAAGATGTGGAATTTTACTGAAATAATTTTAGGGTTCTCCACTGTCCAACAATGCTGATCTTAAACACTACACAATTATCTCCCAGCATATAAGCTAGGTAGACCTTTTACAGGGTTCGTGCTGGGGTGGGGAAACAAAATTTAAGGACTTTTTAAGGAGTTTTTAAGGACCAAAAAAACAATTTTTAAGGAGTAATTTTTTTGTGTTTCTTTGACAAAAAAAGAAATAGCTGCCATTGTTTCTGTTTATTGTTCATGCACAATATGCTGCTGTTGTATAATTGA
>ERZ1740055.78-NODE-78-length-16135-cov-7.733271_pt1 | contig 16135 bp, 12 predicted proteins | sample MGYA00581747_ERZ1740055 | MGnify/ENA primary metagenome ERZ1740055 (study PRJEB43018, sample SAMN04849739) | marine metagenome | isolation source: floating plastic debris | place: Pacific Ocean | collected 2008-08-28 | study: EMG produced TPA metagenomics assembly...
TGATAAAGGACAACTTTCGCTGGAGTAAAAGCTCAATAAAAATCATTTTGATTCACATATTCAGTAGTTTGAATTTATTGAAGTCTTGGCCATGGTTAAATCAAGAAACAAAGATTAACGTTCATAACCACGCGGTCTTACTGGTTAGTGACAGATAAACCGAAATCACGTGATCGATTTTTGACCAATTGCAGGCGCGAATTTTTTACAGTGAACGAAGTTTGCTTATTAAACTTAGCGAGACCAGGAGAAATTAAGGATAAATGTAGGATAAATACGTTTCGTTTATATATCTATGAAACTAACATGTAAAGTCACCTTTCTGTCTAGAACACAAGCCAGCCCTTCTCTGTATCTTGCTGGAAAACTTTTTGGGGGTCAAGAATTGACTGTGGGCGAAGGAGCTCGTGTTGTTGTTGCACAGACAGGGGTAATTGGAACCGCAGCTGCAATACCTGGGATCTTCGTTTTTCTTAAGCTTCAGGTTTCTGGTGGGGGTGTGATAGAATTTGAACGTGGTACAACATATAAATCCCCAATAGAAATCAGATCCGTGTCAATAAATATTGCTTATGGAGGAACTCTTCAAGGGCCTTATTTTAGGTTCAGGTCTTCTTATTTGAATGTTGCATTCAATGGAACTATTAATGCCGATGCATTGGGATACAAGGCTAGTCAAGGACCAGGGGCAGGTAGCAATATTACTTTGACGGGAGGTTCATACGGTGGTTGTGGCGGTGAAACATCACTGCAGTACTGTAAGGTGTATGGCACAATGGCTCGAGCAACATCTTTTGGAAGTGGAGGTGGTTCCTCTGTTGTTAATAGTAAATTTGGTGCAGGAGGTGGAATCGTTGAGGTTCACGTTGAGAAGTTAATAATAAATGGTATGATATCATCAAGTGGCGGAGCTGCAGACAACAGTACCACTGGAGGAGGCAGTGGAGGCAGTGTACACTTAAGTGTATCACAACAGGTTTGTTATATAATATGTAGCAGACTTTAAAAAAACGAACAAGAAAAGAATATAATTGTTCTTCATTCATTTAAAAGACTGAAAAATAGCTGAAATGAAAAAGCTATAGCTAATATTCGGATTTGAATCCGCAACCCTCCGTGATCTAGTCGGATGCTCTAACTGCTGATCTGCTGAAGAGTATGGTGAGCAAGTGTAGTGACTGTGAAGGAGCGCGATGCGGTTCCACTCGAGACCCAGAAAATTGACCCTTGCTTACCATAGAGTCTTGGGTAGCTCGGTGGTTAAAATATCCAACTAGATCACAGAGTGTTGTGGGTTCAAATCCCATCTGGAGTTCGGATTTTTTCCGAGTTCCCCTTGCCGTTAATATTATGATATTGTTGTGTCATCTTCAATATATTGACTATGGAGGATGGTTGGCTTCATTTTTATATGCCTCTGTGTGTAAGCGCGATGCTGTTAATGAGGCATGTGTGGCAGTCATTACTTGGTTGTGTAGCCGCGCAATGCGGTTCCAGTCGAGAGCCAGAAAATTGACCCTTGCATACTATAGAGTCTTGGGTAACTCGGTTGTTAGAGCATCCGACTAGATCATGGAGGGTCGTGGGTTCAAATCCCATCTGGGACTCAGCTTTTTACCGAGTTTTCCCTGTCTTTAGTACCTTGCAATTGTTGTGTCGTCTTTATTAAGCAATATTGACTAAATGAATAATAATTTACAATAGGAATTAGAGGATATGCGGTACTAGCAAATCACTAGGGGATCCAACACTTAGCTTACAGAGGCATAAATCGTAGGAAACGTTTTATTTACATTTTTTATCTTTAAACACCGGAATTTTATTTTTAAAAGTCGAGAAATCACGTCAAGTAAAGCGCAAAGTTCTCTGTTCATGCGGACAATAAAACTCTATTGTTAAATATTTTAACCGATTGGAAATGCCTACACAACCAACTTGTATTATATTTCTGTTTTTAATTACATTATTTTCTGTATTCTTCTTTCCCACTTGTGCTTCACTTATCTTCTATCTTCTGTCTCCTATCTTCCGTCACAACGTTTAGGGAATCAAGTACTCTTCAAGTGACTTTAGTTCAGAAAGTATGGGAAATAATTTTACGTAGAATCAACTTAAAATACTATCAAGTTTTTAATTACTAATATTAGTGTAATGTATTTTTTTTACAGATTAGTGGACGGGGAATTATAAAAGCTGAAGGCGGTGGCGGAAGAGGAAATTTGACGGGTGCTGGTGGTGGTGGACGTATATCAGTTTCAATGACAGGTATTTATATGTATCAGGGACTGTATAGTGCACGTGGTGGGAACGGAACCAATTCATCGGGCTCTCCAGGAACTGTTTACATAGAAGAAACACGGCCGGGATTTATATCAAAGCGATTAACAATTGACAACAGTGGAATCGATGCAAAATTACCACTTCCGGTGTTTTTGAATGAAACAGATGTAATTTCATTTTTCTTTAACGTCCTAACCCTCCTTGGCAAGGTCTCGCTAACTTTGGATAAAGACATGCAGGTTGCAACTCTGGTTAGTGAGTCGGACAGTGTCATCCATGTACAAGACAGCGTAGTCCTTTCTTTAGAGCCTTTTTCAAAAATGTTGAAACCTACTTGTAGTTTGCAGGTAGAGAAACTTGGCGAGATACGACTTCCGGACGTGGTCACATTTCTGGGTAGTAACAACATTATATCTGGAACATTGACAGGCATTCTACAAATGATAGTTGGCGCAAACCGTCACATTCAGTTTTCTGCTTCAGCTCGTACAGCTCGTTTTATTGATGGCAAATATACTTTTCTAACTAAAAGAGGGGAATACCGCTTTTCATCCCTAAGATTAGAAAATGGTGCGTTTTTGACATTCGAAAATGGTTATTTGAAAAAGACTCCTCTCACAGTTAGGAGCTTGGAGCTACGTTTTGGAGCTATCCTTCAGGGCAGTTGGATAAGTATTAGAGCCTCAGAAATAACTGTTCGCTCGGGAGCAATGATCATATTGTCTGGTCGTGGTCATGGTTCTGGCAAGGGAAAAGGAGCTGGAGGACTTTTGGCCAGAGCTGGAACTGGTGGTGGTTATGGCGGAGTCGGTGGAAATTCCACTGAAAGCTTTGGCAGGAGTTATGGCTTCACTTTGAAGCCTAATATGACTGGTAGTGGTGGTGGTCCATCGAGCGTAGGTGCAGGTGGTGCTGGTGGAGGATTTTTGCATCTTGAAATTGTTACGTATCTCCATCTTGATGGTGAGATCCGGGTCGATGGCATGAGGGGTTTGGCGGAGGACTCCGGAGGAGGTAGTGGTGGTAGTTTATGGCTTCATGCTAAAGGTGTTCTTGGTAATGGCCTAATGAGCGCAAATGGTGGAGATGGAAACAGGTTAGGTGGTGGTGGAAGTGGTGGAAGGATTGCTTTGTATCTTAAACAAAAATTATCTTTTGAAGGAAAGATGTTGGCAGTTGGAGGAAAGGGGCCCGGGTTTGGTTCTGCAGGAACAATATTTATCCAGGATAACAATTTATCACCAGCAAGACGTTTAATCGTAAAAAATGCTATTTTTACTGGTCAAAAGCCGGTGACCATTATGTTTCGACCTCCAAATCCACTATTTTTTCTGGATGAACTTCAAATTTCTGGCACCTCGCGATTTGAGATAGCTAATGGACAGATACAGTGGCTGACGATTAGAGTCGTGAAATTCACTTCCGATGGAAGAGGGGAGTTCGTTTTAAAAAAGAATCAAACCATGTATGCAGAAGTGATTGAAGCTCGAGAAAGTCACATGACACTAAACACCAATGTTCACGTTGAGCATGGAGCAAACTTAGTACTGGCATCTAATCTTACCGTAGATGGAGCCTCCCTCACAGTAGAAGGAAAGTTGTCGGACGTCCGCCATTTGACTGTTGAGTCTCTTAGTCGTGTAAAGTTTGGATTATACTCTCAAACAGCTATTATGAAAGGAGAAAACTTCTTATTTGAAAGTGCTCCAGGAACACAACAGTTTGCTTCTATAACTCTAAAAAGTGGCTCTGATTTCGGTGCGCCACAAGAACTGAATATCAACGTTGGTTTACTTGATATTAAAAATGGAGTATCTCTTCGCGGAAAATTTATTTCCATAAATTCGCAGACACTATTTATTGGACGCGGAGCTTTGCTGGCAGCCAGCAACAACTACAGTGGTGTAGAGCCCGGACAATATTCTCCTAAGGGAGCGTCTGGAGGAGTACATGTTAACTGCGGCGGTGCAGGATATATTGGGCTCCGGGGAGGAGGAGCATTTGGAACAATATATCGACCTTCTCAACCAGGAAGCTCAGGTGGAGATGGATTAATCAACAATAGTCGTGGAAATGGTGGTGGTGTTATCAAAATTACCACGGACATTCTTCTCAATGATGGCTCTATTACTTCGGATGGTGGCAATGCATCTCCCATGTTAAAAGGTGGCGGTGGAAGTGGAGGAAGTGTCCTTATAATATCCCAGAAGACCTTCAGTGGAACAGGAGTAGTGTCTGCGAATGGCGGGCTTGGAGATGGGGCGGGCGGTTGTGGTGCTGGGGGTCGTGTTGCAATTGTGGTAGCAAGTCGATATTTTTACCGTGGTAAACTCGAAGCATATGGAGGTAAGTCCAATACTGGACGGCCTGGAGGGTCTGGAACTGTTTTTATTGAAGAAGTGCGCTCTAAACGGCTTTATCTTCACCTATATATCGATAACCAGGATTCCTCTTGGGAGAACAGCGTGGTTCTTTCTGAAAACCGAACATATTATCACTTTAACGAGTTGCATCTTACAAGAAAGGCCTCCTTAAGAATGACCGCCATGCAAAATGGTCAACTGCTGCTTAAAGTTCAAAAACTTGTTGGCGATGGCTCTAGCCTTTTGCATCTTCTTCGTAATCACGTTGCTGAAATAGAAATTCATGATCAAGAGAGAACAACCAAAACGCCAGTTAACTTTAAAATTGAGAATGGCGCTGAAGCTAAAATGGCTTCAACTGTGTATATAGTTGGAAATGGCCCAGTAGCGCTCGAGTCCAACGGCACCATTACAGGGGTTAAAAACTTACATGTTGCTCAAAACAGAATAATAAAACTTCACGAGCAAGCGCGCACTGGTAATTTAATCAATGCTACAGGCGTGCTACAGTTTGCTAACCTTAAATTTAACAGTGGAAGTTCCATGATCATGGAAGGAGACACTGAATTAAATTTAGTTGTTGGCTTTATCAGTATCAAGTTCAGCGCATTGTTATCTGCACATCGTATACGAATTTTGGCTTCAAAAGTTGATGTTGAAGTAGGGGCTGTTCTGAGTTGTTCTGGAGGCATCAGCACTAAAATAAGTGCAGGTCCTGTTAAAGTACAACAACTACCTATGGGAGCTGGTGCTGGTCATGCAAGCAGTGGAGGTCGTGGTTCAGGAGGAGATGGTGGAACCTATTATGGGTCACTGTACAATCCCTTACAACCCGGACGAAGTGGTGGTAGTGGACATGGAGGGACCTCTGGTGGTAATGGAGGGGGATATATCTTCATAGAAACCGGAAATGAAGTTGTAAACGACGGTATTATATCTGCGGCTGGAGGAGATGCAAAAAGTGACAGTGGCGGAGGAGGAGGAAGTGGGGGCAGCGTACAAATCAAAACCCAACTTTTTACCGGTATGTAGCTTTACATTTGTTTTTCTTTGACGTTTCTTATAATTTTTATACCTTATTATACTGGTATAATAAGGCATAAGGCAACAATAAATGATTGGAGGCTTAACTCCACAAAATATATGAAACGTTTTCCTTGGTACCCTGATAATTTCTTTATTCAGATGAAATAGCTTAGTAGCCGAAGTAGCCGATCTGCTTGTGGCACTTTCGTTATTCATCCCATAAGGTTAATCGCATGAATATCTCTTTGCGTGACGCCACTTTTGCATGTTAGTTTTCGAAAAGTAACCATAGGTATTAATAAACTGAGCGATTTGTTTTTGTAATCTAAGTGTGACATGTTTTGCTTCATCAGTTTTTGTTTCTTCAATCGAGTTAAATGAAGATCATTTTAGGAACTTGGCATATAGCAATTGCAATCATGTTTCGTGTTTTACTTTTAAGGTTACGGTGAAATAAATGTCAATGGCGGTAATGGAGACGGGAGAAATGCCGGTGGAGGATCTGCTGGTCGTGTTGCCATCTACTCGCAAGGTAACCTGTTTCAAGGGAGATACTCGACGAAGGGTGGGAGCTCGACTGGGGGAACCTTTGGCGGACCGGGAACCTTGTACCTTCAAGATGTAAAAAACAAGCGACCTTTTACCCGATTAATTATCGACAACGAGATGAGACGGCTCTCAGACCCAGTAACGTTGGATGAAAATAATGTGACCTCTTACCTATTTGATGAAGTGCATTTGGTTAGAAGGGCAGCACTGACAATGGCTGTAAGACAACAGAGAATGATTTTAAAGATGAACAAGCTTGTTGGTGATAGAACGGGTTTATTACATGCAAAACCTAATCAGATAATGTACCTTGAATCATCCAACACTGCAGTTAGTGTTTCAAAGCCAGCTGTAAATCTCAAGATTGAAAAAAACTCGGAAATGGTTTTTGGCTCTTCTCTATATATAATTGGAGATGGAGGCAAAGGACAGCTTCCAGGAGATTCCTCTTTCAGTTTGGACGGTAGAATAACAGATGCCATCAACCTACACATAACCAAACGCCGTAAAGTGCGTTTAATGTCACATGTAAATACCGCTAGTTGGCAGAACGTTACTCTCGTTGTTTCAAAACCTGGAAGTTTCACATTTGCCACACTTGAGGTTCAAGATGGCGCTAAAATGGTATTTCCTCATTCAAATGGCATGAACTGTGATGTAGGACTAATACACTTGAAGTATGGCGCTACGATCGAGGCGGATAAATACACAGTTAGCGTAACTTCATTGCTGATGGAAACAGGGAGTATAATTACAGCGTCAGGGTCAGCCCGGCCCACACCGAACGTTGGATCAAAAATTCCAACCGGGTGCCGCAGCTCAGGAGGAAGTCATGGCGGCATTGGAGGAAAGGGTTCGTATAAAATATACTAAGATACTACGGTGATATTTCACGATGAATTAGGACCCATGTTTTAGTGGGGCAGAAATAATTGTTTAACGACGATTTCATGCTCATTTTTATGCTTATGGTTTTCCGAAACTCAATTGTTTGTTACAATGGTAGAAAAAACCCTGCACTAGACAATGTTTACTTGTAGTTCAATAAATTTTTAACCTTGTCGGCTATCTCGAGTGTTGTTTGTTTATTGATAACTTCGTAGGCTATGATATGCATGGTCATACATAGTTTAACGTAGTGTAGCTGTGTCGTCTATGCGGATATGTCGGATACTTTTTTTACCTTCTGTAGTGAAAGAGGAATATAAATAACTGTTAAGAGGCTTTTTATTAGCTCTAACATTGTCATGTTCATAGCTTTTGCTATCATTTTTACTACTGTAATGTGAATTAGAATCAATTTGTTTTAGGTGACCATGGAAACACTCCTCCATATGGAAGTTTGTTCAAACCAACCGCTTATGGTAGCTCTGGCTGCCCTGGAAGTAAATCAGGGGGTCATGGAGGTGGAATTTTACTCATCAACATTGGTGGTCATTTCCAGTTAGATGGATTATTAGAATCTTCAGGACAACCGGCAAGTGCTGGATCTAATGCCGGTGGCGGAAGCGGTGGAAGCATATTGGTTTACACGGAACGATTTAGCGGCCATGGTGTGATCCGTGTTGATGGTGGTAATGGAGATGGTGTTAATGGTGGTGGCGGAGCTGGTGGACGGATTGCCTTGTACACATCAAGCCAGAGAATTGCATTTGTTGGGCATTACTCAGCAACAGGTAATTTCCGTTCTTTTCTAAAAAGTCATTTTACTTTTGACACTTTTTGATTTGCAAACTCTAACTTAAATGCTTTTCTTTGATAAAAAAGATTTCATATTGTCGGGAAATTAAACACATAAAGTGAAACCAGTCACACAGGGCAAGTTTTTATTAACGATGTCTTTATTTGTAATCATAGGATTCTTCAGTGATTACTCATTGGAGATTTTTACACACCCTTAATAGTTAGATTAGTTACTGGAAGATCGCTCCAATCCCTCCCGGAGATCATACAAATTCCTCCAGGATATCGTTCTAATCCCACCAAGAGATCGTTCTAATTCCTCCAGAGTCAGTTTGTCGCGAACCAAACCGCTTGTTGGCTTTACACGTTCTAAAAGATTTAGGTCAGCCTAAACGTTGTGAACCAAACGTATACTAAGTAATTAAATAGGAAGGAATCAAACAATGATCGTTAATAGGGAAAACTGTCAAATAAATCAAATATCAGGTGTATTTAAACTGAGCTATTGAACTGCACTTTGCACTTATCGTAGATAAAATACGTAATTTATACAGTTAAAGGGTTTAGAAACTTTGCAATGTAATTTTGGATATCACTAAACAATATTAGGCTTGTAATGAAACTTGGGTAAGAAAAAAGAAATGAATTTTACTGTTTGTAAAATGGCAATAATTCATTGTTCTTGTTTCCTTTTTCCACTACTTACCTCGTCACTATTACGATCTTCAACCATTATATCTTTCTTTATGAGCCCGTTAATAATCTTAACAGTTTCAGTTTCTCTAGCAAAAGGGTAACAGCTTCTCACACCACTTACGGCGATTATCAAAAGAGTTCAACCATGGCTTATTTAAAATGCACCATGTACGTAAACTGCCCTAAGCTTATCAAAGTTGATTCAAAAATATTAAAAAGGTAAATAACTGTTTAATGTTGCTTGTGAAGAGAAGTTTTCTGATATCATATACTGACAGGTGGAGATGCTGGGGATCCTTCACGAGCTCTTACCAAGTACAGCGGTGGCCCTGGGACGGTTTACCTTCAGGATTTGCGTAATCAGATGAAATACACCCAGCTACGTTTAGACAACAAGAACAGACCCTGGGAACATTATATAACTCTCAATGAAAACTTGACTTCCTACAAATTTGACGAAATACATCTTTACCGAAAGAGCTCAATTCACTTGCCGCCCAAGACTCCACATGTGAAAGTCGTAATCAATAAAATCATTGGTGATCGTACAGGATTGGTTCACGTACATGCTAACCAGACATTCCAGATTGAGTCAAAAGATGCCGAGTATACAATTACTCGTACTGCAGCTAATATTAAGATTGATCGCGATGCAGTAATTATAATGGCAACCACGGTGCATATCGTTGGTCTTGGATCTGTTGCTTTTGACTGGAATGGACAACTGGTTAATGTTCAGCACCTACATATCGCTTACGGCAGGAAAACCTTAATTGGAAGATATTCCCACACGGCTGGTATTACCAGTGATCGATATCTCTTTGTTGACCCTCCAGGATCCTTTAGATTCTCAACACTAGAATTTGGAAGTGGAACAGTAATCGATTATCCCCCTCCGATGGGAGTCCATTTTTCTGTTAGCATTCTGGTTAGTATTTTGTTTCTGTTTCATTGAAGGCAAATAAAGCAACAAATTGACCTTAAAAGGAATGAGGGATGGGGCTCAAATTGACCCCTTTTCGGTTTTTCGGGTTTGAGATTGAGCCATTTGACGATTTCCAAATGCTGTCGCACAACTGTTCTTTGTTTGTGAACACGTTTTTAATACCAATTAGATGTCATCGCTGTCGACGTCATCACTGTCACGAAAATTCGATTTTGTATTCAAATTTAAAGTTTTGTGGAAAAATGTCTCTAAAAGTCAGAGATTTAATTGGCAATAAATCGTTTTTAATCATTTACGTAGCAAATGGTGTTTGGTAATGGTTTAAAGCAATACAATAAAAAATTGAATGCATTTTCAAAAAGTCAAAAATCCAAGATTGCGTCCAAACATTCTTGCATTTGTTTCCATAGCAACAAAACTGGAATAATTGTCTTGCTATAGTATGATTCGAAATTCCGACACTTGTCTCAATTATGGACTTAAGGTACCAATAGGAGTTCATTATAATGATTTTCTTAAAATTTTCACTACCTTGTACAAACGATTGAAAACAATATACTATTATCAAAACGTTACATAAATACAGAATTAAAATTTATTGATGCTTGTCTGTAGCATCATTAAAGTAAAATGTTCAGAAATATAGTAAGCATTGAAAAATCTTGGTGTTTTTGACATGAAACTTCGTTTATTTGACTATAGTTGCCATGGAAACCGTTTAAGTCTCACGTGACTGTGTTTAAATAAAGGTACAAAGGACGCTGATGATGTGACATTTTTACCTCATGATTTTTAGGATTAAGTTTATTCTATTGAACTGCCAGGTTCCCAAATTTCACAACCCAATGATAAACTTCACAGTTCGATGACGTTAAAGTTTACATTTTTTATCATTATCTACGTAACTTAAGTGTTATTGAAATAACAACACAATTATTAGTTTTAAGTTAATAATAAAGAAAACTTTGCTTTTAGTTCAATTTTATTTGAATTGAACTCTGAGTTGGAGCGTTTTCGTTTTAGGACATCAAGTATCGATGCAAGTTTACTGCGGAGTACTTTGAGTTTGATGCTACCAACTTTTGCTTGGAACCTGATGCCGTGTTAGATTGCACTGGCCGTGGTGATATGAACAAAGGTCTGGGATCTGGCGCAGACTCCTCGCTTGGAGGTTCTGGAGCTGGTCACGCCTCTGAGGGTGGAGATGGAGCCGTTTCTAAGGGAGGAAAGACGTTTGGTTCCTTGTATGAGCCTGTGGAGGTTGGTGCAAGGGGAGGTGATGGCCCACAAGGATTGGCGGGAAGCCGTGGAGGTGGACGAGTGCGAGTTAACGTTGGGTACTCTTTCCTGTTAGATGGAGTGATTAAAGTGGATGCAGATAATGCACCTCTTAATTCTGGTACGTATTTCAGAACTAATTATCTTGATAATTAATAGCCAACGGGTCAAGGAACACATAGATAGGTTTACTCAGTCTCAAGCGCGAATGAACCTATTGCTTTAATTAACAATCATTCACCGAAGTTGAAGAGAATAGTGGTGGATTTATATTTGCAACATTTGTCATCCGTGGCGGTCGCAAAACGGGAATTTTCCGCCGCCATGTCGACACGAACATTATCCCAAGTGGACAGTTCTCATTATCCCGAGATAGCAAACCACTTAAATTACGCCATCTAAGGAGGTTCCCGCGTAGTGTGTACTAATATAGGCCAGCTGTTATTTGGGTTTATCAGTCACTCTGTTTTCCTTAGATATGTGGATTATTTCACTGTAAAAAAACGTGTATAATTAATAGCATTAATACATTTCATTTATTATGACGTTGTGCTAGCGTCCTTAGTTTTTAACCCTATGTAACGTTAGATTTTAGTATCCTTTAAAGAAACATTGTTTTCTTTACGTGTTACCAACTTTTGATGTTAATTTAATTTACGGAAATTTTAGGAAGTGGTGCTGGTAGCGGTGGTAGTGTCTGGATTGTTACAGGTTATTTCCGGGGCCATGGTTCAGTTCTCGCTCGTGGTGGAATAGGAAGCAAATATAGTAACTCATTAGGTGGGAGTGGCTCTGGCGGTCGTATTGCGGTTCACGTGACCATCAGAGATGAGTATCGCGGAGAGTTAAATTCGCTTGGAGGAAAAGGTACTGGTGCAAGTCACGGCGGGCCGGGAACAGTGTATGTGGAAGAGGACGTTGGAGAGAAACTAGTGCGGAGATTGTATATTGACAACCAAAACGCGAGGCCTGCAAAAGTGTTTGTACTACGAGAAAGAAATCCTAAAACCGTCAGACGAAACGCCACAGAAGAAAACCTTGCTGATTTTGGTTTTGACGAACTGATGCTTCAAGGAGAGGTATTACGTTGTTAAAGATTATTTGAAAATGTAAAATGTTTAGTTTAGGGCTTCAACAGAAATATAATATGGACGGTAAGTTTGGGATCTGAAAAATTATTTTCGGACAAAGCTAAAGTTCTTAAAAAAGGCAATTGGAAATGTTTTAGTGGTCAGAAAAAATAAATTATTAGATTAGCGTGTTAAGTACAATACAAGTATAATATTGTATGCAAACTTGTGTTTATTTGTTAAACAGTTTATAAAAAATATATAGAATCTGTGATGAAGTTAAAACAAATGATTATGGGAAATGATCCAATCAGCGACTGGTATTGTTTAAAGGTGTGAATTTAGTTTATTATTAAATCAACTGAATAACATTCTTCTCCAATGGCACCGAGCATTACTAACGCACTTGCTATCAATTTTTTTTAAAAATGGTAATTTTTCTCATGCTTTCTTTGTCTTGACAGGCCGTTTTTCAAATAGCAAATTATAGTAAAGGCAAAAACCCATCCATTAGCGTTCTGAACATTCTTGGAGACGGATCGTCCTTGATTCATGTCGAACCGGAACAAACCTTCTATATTGAGTATCAAGAAGCCACCCAGAGAAGATCGTTTCCTAAAGTTAACTTTAAAGTGGATTACCTTGGTGAACTTATTGTGGTTTCTGATTTCCATGTGTCAGGTAACAAAAATCCTACCTTTATTCTTAATGGACGGTTAACCGGTGTTTCAAATTTAACTTTGACGGATAACCGAGTTCTACAGGCGGGAGTAAATGCCAGTAATGCTCTTATTCAAAATCGTTCCTATGTTACAACACCAATTGACGGGCATCTGACTTTCGGCGTAGTCAATTTGGAAGCAGGTTCAAAGATGTTGTTCTCAAAGCACCTAGTGTTGGCAACAGACCTATTCTCAATGAGAAAAGGAGCAATCCTATCGGCGGATTCAATGGTGATTTCAGTGAAAGAGGCTCACATAGAAGGTGGTGCAGCTGTTATAACGTCGGGCCGTGGACCCAATCCGGGTACTGTCCTAGGTGTAGGCACAAGTGCAAGTGGTGTGGGATCTGGAGCCGGCCATGGAGGTCTGGGTGGGCCAAGTACTACATCCCCTGGAGGTGCAGGTTATGGCTCGTTTATTTATCCTTCTCACCCCGGTAGTGTGGGTGGTGCGGGTAGTAGTGGAGTAGGAGGTGGAGCAGCAGGGAGCACTATCAAGGTACCTCGCATTTATAATGAGTTGTTTACTGGATTGTTTTTATTCAAAGTTTTATTTCAATAATGATGACTCTAAAAACAAGGATATTGGTTGAGTGTTACGAAAATAAATTGTTTAAGGAAGGTATTCTCCAACAAAGTGCAGTATTCTGAAGGAAAAGTTAGTTGAGTTATTTTCTGAGTCGGTTCGAGTCTGGTACAATTTCAAACTATGAACGAACGGCAGTGCATACAAGTTTATAGTAAGAAAGCTTTTTTCGTGCCAGCAATATTTATGGAAATCATTCCAAGTACAAACGTATATTTATGCTTGTTTAAAGATTGCAGCATTAGTTAAAAAGAAAGCATCAGATACGTAAAAATACTCTCTCAGCTTTATTTGTTTATGAAACTTGCTTGGTACACTTTTGCAGCATATTGCAGATTATGCTTTGTAAAATTCTTTATTTCTTGAGTAACAAATGCATTTATTGTTCAATCAACAATTAAACAAAAAAGTTATGGAGAAATCGAAAAGTAAAGTTTGTTTTTTTTATTCACTGCACTCGCTTGCTAGAACTCGGCAAAAGCTCAATTGTTTGGACTGGTCGAAAGCTAAAAAATCTTCAGAAAGTATAATTGAGGTTTTGTTTGATAGGTTACAGAAGAGCTTCTTTTGAACAAAACTTACAAATCAGAATGTAAAGTTTATTCGCAAAGTTTTATATTTACACAACCGTAAAAATCCTCTTCAACCTACTGCAGTGAACAAAGGGAAAACAACTCGTATACTATCAAAATTTACTTTTTTCCTGTGCTTCACTAATTCCCGTGTTAATATAGGTATTCATACGGTTTAGAGTTCAATTTGAAATTAATTTGCACGAATGAGTTTTTAAAAAGCTGAAATTGCAAGAGCAGCTTCGGCGAGTGCAGTTTCATCTTTTTGAGAAACTCACAAATGCAAATTAATTCCAAATTGAACGGGGAAAAAAACCGTATGGTTATTTATTGATAATATATACATGCGTAGGGGAAGTGCCGGAAGATCTTTCTTGAAACAATTTTATCGCATTCAAGAAAACTTGTTTTAAAAGTCATATTCCCGAATTACGTACACCATATGTAATTTGCACGTTGCTACTCTTGAACTACACTGCTCTCTACCAATCAGAATCGAGTAAATTTATAATTTATATAATATGTATATTATTAGTCTTAAATAACCTTATATAAATTGAAAAATTGCAACCTTTTTACCAAAAAAACATTTCAAACAGGTTATGAATAGTAAGCATTGTAGTGATCATTCCTTTAGATTTCATGACAAGTATTTTAAAGTTTTTTAACAAAAAACTTGAAGTGCTTCAGTCAGCGACTAGGTGGAAAGTCTTGTTCATCTCCGATTGTCGCCGTAAGTAGATTGAAAGGTGACAGCGATTATCAAAACCTTTCAGCTTTGCGTTGATTGAATTGCGTGTAAATTTACTGCTACACATGTTACGCTTGTTGACCGTTGCTATGTTTAATAATGTATTATAAAATAACTGGATAGTACGTGCTTTTTAATTGGGCAGCAAGTGTGTTTTCATAGCGATATGATTAGCTTTCATCAAGTTGTGACTATACATACGCGCTTCGTTTATCCTCTTTATTTTTTTTAAGTCGGGAAATGATAATTTTATAAAAGAAATAAAATGTGTTCTCCGTGACTTCATAGTCTGGTGAAAACCAAGGCAAAGTGAGAATTCTCGAGCTGGTGTACATGTATACTGCATCTCGAGTTCTCACTGATCTGCTCTCGAATTCTCCCAGGCTAGGAAGGCGCGGATAACATATGTTTTATTTCTTAAATAACAGCAAAAAAAACCTTGGAGTCATAATTTGAGCAATAATTATTGGCTCACATGCGAACTCTATGATTTCATCCTGGCTTATGGAGGTGAAACGTACAAGAGGTGACCACTGCTCTAGTATGATTGTCGAGATTAAGTAATTGATTGGATTTTTGTTGTTAGATCGCTGTGGGTCACTCGCTTCACCTTGATGGCAGTATTAAAAATGATGGCTTTCACGGCAGCTCCAACGGCGGTGGGGGAAGTGGAGGAAGTGTCCTTATTGAAACCATGTTGTTCTCTGGTCATGGTCGCGTGACTGCTAACGGAGGCAATGGTCATGGTTATGGTGGTGGTGGAGCGGGTGGTCGCATAGCAGTTCATGTTGCTTGGTTACGCGAATATGCAGGTTTGTTTGGAAACATTTTAGTGATTTATATAAAAATGGATAGTATTTTAGAAATTTAATGAAATTCTTTTGCACCCCATATAACTAATCAGGCTTAATTTTTTATGCTCTCCGCCTTAATCTTTGTAAAGCGCTGATGTTTCCAGAATAAGTCGACCGAGAGTTGCTTTGTTCCAGTGAATCGTATTCCACCAATATTAACTAATTCTATTAAAGGAACCGTTTGTTTGAAATACTTTAGAAAAGTATTAATCCTGATTTTACGAAAGACAGCGATTTATTTGAAGTAACTTATGGCGCAGTGCTGTCTAAAGTTTTCTATATTTGCTTCTTTTGTTTTAAAAACCTGCCTTCAGGCTTGGAATTGCAATTTAAATTGGTTTAAATAGTTAATTTTTTTAGATTTTAACTTAATCATAATTTAACATTAAATAATCGCCTCAAACGTGAAACTACAGCAACAAAATTTTTTAACTCTTTCAGTCCCAGTCAGTTATCAACACCAAACTTCTCTTTACATAACATATACAAAATAACACATTTAGTAATGAGAAAATAAGAATTGATCAAACAAAGCAAACTACTGAAGATTAAAAGTCAAATTGTCTCAAACTTGTTCAGTGAAAAGTATGAGCTCAAGTTGGGAGAATTTAAAAATACAACAGGGAGTGAAAGGGTTAATGTTTTAAAGCTTTTCTATCTCGTTTTATATGATTTTATCAAGCTCTACCTCACTGTGTATTGAGCACTCTTAGGAACTAGTGAAACATTTTTTTAATAATATTAATATTAATGGTGGAGA
>ERZ1740055.79-NODE-79-length-16125-cov-7.203796_pt1 | contig 16125 bp, 9 predicted proteins | sample MGYA00581747_ERZ1740055 | MGnify/ENA primary metagenome ERZ1740055 (study PRJEB43018, sample SAMN04849739) | marine metagenome | isolation source: floating plastic debris | place: Pacific Ocean | collected 2008-08-28 | study: EMG produced TPA metagenomics assembly of...
TTTATATGTGTTTCTGTTAAATGATGCGCGCTCATATTGATTTTAAATTGTTTTTCATGCGCGGGCTTGTTGTTACTTTTGTTGTGTAGCGTGTGCCGCGAATACTTGTTTTAATGGTTTATCTGTTGGTTTTCCTTACTTTACTAACGTTGTTCAGTTACTGTTTTGCTATTTTTTTAAAGCGACATTATAGCTATGTCTGTTCAGATACCTATTTTATTTCGCCATTTTTATTTCGCAATTGTTGTCATAGTAACCATCACTCTATCCTCTGATAAAACATATATTTTGACCAATCAGAGCGGTACCTCAGCTTTCTCTGTCCACGACATCATTAGTGTTTTTAATACATTTTTATCCTATGCCTTAAAAAATGAAGCCAATCAGAGGTCTGGAAAGCCGTTGCATATTGTGCGGTATCCAACGCGTAGCAAACTGTGTTCTTACGTTCCCAAAATGGCACCAAAGTTGCCGGGCCAACGTCGTGAGAGTTTCTTGCATAAAGTAAAAATTGTTTTAGAGACTTGGGAAGTGAACAAGAAACTGATGAACAACTCCGGTTTTAGTTCTACGTTGTCCATGCGCGGGACAAATTAATTAGTTGTATTTTTTAAGGCATAGGGTAAGTTAGTTATGCAATGCTTTCTTACGGGATACCGTGGAAATACCACTTGTTACTTGTATTTTCTTCGTATATACAAAGGACGTTATTCAATTACAGCGACCGGGGCTGAGACGTCTTGTGTGCGTGGTTGTGAAGGGGGTTGAGGGTGAAAATTTGGTTTGTAATGAAACTATTTGTCCTAATATTCCCATTATCGCGCACGTAATAACAAATGAATTACCCATAGCGATGTTTTCATATAAGGAAACATCCGTCACCTTTCCAACCAATCAAATTCAAGAAGAGATTTCAGTGGGGGCGAAGAATGTCATTAAAGCGACGCCGGATCGGAGTCCCCAGATTAATACGGTAACCTAATACTGCAATTTGAGGAAAAAGGGAGAAAACTAACTGATACTGCAAGTTTAAAACTTCGTGATCAAGTTGGAATTTTAGCTGGAAGACAATGAGGTGCGAAAGATTCAACAGGATAATAATGGATTAATGAGACTAGTCAATTATGACAGACAACGCCCCAAGGGACAATTCGTATATGCAATCTTATAGTGGAGAGTTAGAGAAGGTATGAAAACAGATCTTATATTTTGGGTAGCAATAATGAGTACTCCTTATGAATAATTTGGCGACATCTTTTGTTGTGTGAGAGTTAACTGAAAGTCAGGTGATGAACGTGGGGCCATATTTTGAAGATGCGGCTAGCACAAAGGAAGCTTACAATCGACAATTAGATACCAGATTTTTCCCTGGGGCTAAACGCACCAAATATTGCGTAAACAGTAACGGCATAACTGCGAGTTAATTGTTTCAAAAGGTCACCGTGAAGGACCGTTATGTTTAATTAATAGCTCAAGATGATTGATGTCATTTAGACCTATTTATTACACACCGCTGCAATTGATTCGGAAATCAATAACTATGCGCCCTGTCGGGTCTCTTATTGCTTTATTTATGTCTTTTGAAGAACAAAGCCGAATACACAAAACACACCGACAATAAAGAACCAATGACCATATGGTTTTCGCAACAAGCTCAAAAATAAACATGAAATGTGCCTTTATAGTTTATCTTACGACGATATTTGCAGCTCATATTTGTCAAGAACAAACCTGCCAGTCATTTTTTTTAATTTTTTCCGATACGTTTTGTGAAACGAAGAGCAATTGACAGGTAATAATTTATACTCTAAACGGGCACACGGATTAAGTATCAAAGCCAAAACAATTGCAAGCAAATAAGTCGGTCACACAAAGGACACACTCGCTAATTCAGAACGACAGCAAACTTTCGTTCACTGTGATATATTTATCTTACCGTTTTGAAAGTATTATCTATGCAAATTTGTTTTTAAATGATAACACTTGATCACACAAAACGTTTATATCCGTAATCATTTATGCTGGCATGTGACAAATTATTTTGTTTGAGCAGGCAATAAGCTCATTTTGAAATGTTTTCATTTTTTGTTAAAGTTTGTCAATCCAAGATATAGGCAAGAAATGTCACAATCCCCGCCGGAATCTGTTTCATTAATAGACAAATTTTAGAATAATTGTAGCCCAACAATCTGCAACATATGTTCCTTATGTAACCGGGAAAATAGGAAAAAAGAAAACATAGTAAGTGTATCTTAATTTCTCCAGATTGTATCTATAGACAATTCATCGGCAGGCCCACCAAATGGTCAAATGTAAAAAAAAAAAATTAAAAAAACTTTATGTAACCCTAACCACTACAATCTCCTAGTCAGGATGTTTCTGAGTAACACTCAGTCTATTTTGTAAAATCATCTTCAAGGAAGTGCTGTCTATCTTACAACAATTGAAGCAGAAATTCGTGCCATGCGTTCTCCTTTTATTAATAAAAAAAAATCGAAGCCTTCCTTTCATGTGCAAATTCTTTAACCAGAAGGCAACGATAGAGTAGACAGCTAAATGAAGAAGAAAAGTTGAGGAATTTACTGAATTTGACAAATGGCTTCGCTTCATTGTGAATGTAATGGCCCTGAATAGCACGGAAACGCTTTCAATTAAAAATCACCTACCCCCAACCATGACCCTGCATCATGTAGCTTTTACAAAACCCACGAGTCATGCGGGATGCTTTTGTCTTTCGCCGCAATGATATACATAGTGTTTCTCTTGGTCAATAAGTTAAAAGCTTCACCATTTATTTGCAGCTATTGTATGTTTTTTCATTAAGTTTATTTACTTAACTTAAGTAAGACTTATTTAATTAAACTGGTGAATGTAGCTAACACCTTTGTTTCGTTATGTCAGACAAATATACCAAGAAGAAGATAAACAAACAGAACGTTTTAATAGTTTGAGTGACAGCTCGCGTTCCTCCGAAATAAGGTGCGATACAGCTGAACTTAGAAATTTCTTTAATGGCCGGTGGCAATTGTCGCCACACAAAGAGCAGAGGTTCTTTGACGAATTCCTGCATGAAAATATCTTAAGTTCCAGAGGAAATATGGTGAAACCGGGTTCTTATGCATTAGAAATAGACAAAACGTTTAGAAACATCGGATGTTTCAAGTCGGTAAAATATCGTGATGACTGAAACATGCATTGGTTGGTTTTCCTTGTCTTATAACCACGTGGGCTTGAGTCTTTAGACCCCGTAGTTTAAATAAGTACATGTGTGTTGATCAATACAAACTGATTTTTAGATACTCTTATGTTAAACTATTGAGGTATTAATTTTTTTTTTTTGAAACTTAACTAAACATGAAAATGTTTTATCGGTTGATGCGTTTTGCACGCATGGCACATGGTTTCTCAATTAAAAAGGTCGAAGGATATCGTGTCATACCAAGCCAAAATTCCATGCAAGTATTTCTTTTGGAAGAATAGTGAAGCCAGGTGGCAAAAAATAAATGAATTTCTTTTCCATAGAAATAAAACAGAAGACATTTATTTAAAAGCTTCAAAGCTTCCCAAATAAAAACATCAGACTGAAGCGTCTTAAACTTTTACTTTTATGAACTAACATTTAAACACAAATACCGATATGACCAATCGACCAACCGCATTTAGGGCCATTACTTGTTAATATCACCTTTTGCCACATTGTTTAAAGCCCTGAAACCGCTCAACATTTTCAGCTTGAATGTCGTGTGAAGATAAGATAGTGTAGCAATGTCGGTTAACTGTGGCCTGAAATTGAAATTGTGATTATTTTTTGCTATCGAAGAAGTAAAGAGCCATCACACTTACTGTTAGATAAGAAGTCACCGCAATGTTAACATTGAAACCATATCTCCAATTTTACATTGCGCTTTAAAATCATTTGGCTTTGCCATAATTCGGTACGAATGAATGAGATAAAATCCGAGAGTATGTTCGTTTCATTTCACTTCTGAAGTTAAACCTACAAGATGTTTCATTTATTTAAAGCTCACATAATAGGATTAGCAAAACGAAGAGTCTTATTTATTCCTAAATGCTTTAACAAATGTAGCAAGGTCAATGGTCTTTGAAAAATCTTGAGTATTTTGATGAAGGTATACATATAGAGTAGTTTGACTACAATCTACAAGCTGAATGTACCTCATTTGCACGTTTTTCAACGAAAAACTTGTTAGTAAAACGGTACGAGGAAAAGCTCCCTTCTTTCCATTCATCTAGATAAAAAACGCATCAAAAATAAACCTCTTTTAAATTAATTTTAAAAAGCAGTGCTTAATAAGGCAAGATCAACATTTACTTGTCTCTTCTCTCTCTTTTTTTTTTTTTATCAAAAAGTGGTACTTCTTCAACTGCTAGCTGATGCCGGTGTTACATAAAAAATGAGACGAACTGAATTAAAATCCATGTTTTTAAAAAAAGGAAACTCAGTGTGGTAAAGGTAATCAACGTTGCACATGGTTTTGCAAGGTCAAGACCAAAGCTGTTATTCCAGAAAGATCTGTTACACTTAAACGATTGTTTATACTACATTTTTGACCGATACCAACTGACAAGAAATAGTAAACCAAGTCTTAAGAGCAACGTAGACACAACTTAAATATATCAGTTGACTTTGCAGTGGTTACGTCTATCTATCTTGAAACTATAAGGCTTTAAAGTTACACTTGTTTAATAAATTAAAAAAGAGAAAAGTTTAACCACCTAATATATATTGTATATTAAAGCCCGAAAAAAACAAATAGTAAACGCCCTATGTGAAAACGTCTGTCTTTTCCCATGAAAAGGTTACCGATAAATCGTTTGATTTAACAGAGTCAGAATTTTTTATCCTTTCTGTGGTAAGAACCGTGAGTGCAGTACTGTATATTATTTCAACAAATACTGAACTCGAGTTCTCGAAAGTTGAATTATCCTTTAACCAAGAAATGCAGTTGGAAATCATTCGGTATATAAATAACAAGACATTTTCAAAAATATATAAATAAATAAAACAAAAAAAAAATCATCTCCTGCCTCCGTTGCTTTGCTTTATCGAAACTTTTGAATGTCTTTTATGGGCCTCTTCTGGTAAAGCCGAATACATACTCTTCGTTCTCTTTGGGTTAACAGCGAAAGGGTAACAAGAATAAAGAAGTTATTCCAACATCTTAATCAGAGGTTAAGCTGTTAATAATTGATTACAATCCCGAAGAGTGGATTGTTGCCTCTTTTGGCCTTAATAATCAAGAATGATTGACTATATAGGAATGAACAAAGATCCGCCGGTGAACAAGATTGCTGCAGGGCAGCAGATAAAAATCTCATTCAAAGCCTTAACATTGTCTTTAGTCTTATGATTCTTACCGAATGGATATTAAAAACCGGAAGGCCGACGACAATTTACCTGAATGGATGTAGATTAAAAAGCACGAATAGAAATGCATGATATCGTTTCACGTAAGACCGACATAGAAAACGCGTTTCGGTTGTAGATGAACTTAAATTCTCGAGGTGCCTGTAGGCAGGTCTATCAAAAAACCCTTTATCATTGATTTTACTATTATCCAAAAATCCGCTTGTTTTCTGATATATTCAGTTAGATTTTTTTATTCATTTATCAATACAGTGAAATCCAAAGTAAGATGAACGAATATTATTTTGATGAGTTCAGAAATTTGACCGGTATAAAAACTTTATTTTATTTCATTTAAAAACCTACCATGCATGCAAAAGGCAAATGACAAAAATATAAGAGGAAGTTTTTGCATTTAAACCTACTCCAATCAGTTGCACGAATTGCATTGAAGATGATAACCTACAAGCTAAACTTTAGAAAAATGTCCAAACTCATCAAACATTGTTTCAGACAACTATGAAGCTTAAAATGAATACTAAACCTTATGATCAAAGTGTTATGCATGCTATAGCTAAAACAAGCACTGGAAAATTTTAAGCTTTCATCCAAAAATGATTCCCTGAAGCAGAATTAGTTATATAATTCGACATATATATGCAATATATACTTCAGAATGTTGTGTTTCTATGCTTTCGGCGAAGATGAAGCTGAACTTGTTATCAGTACTAATTTAAGATAGATGGATAGAAGTTCAGTTAATCACATGGACTTGTTGTTTAAAAAACAATATGTAAAATGTTTTGAATCAGAGTTGAATTTAAAGGGTATGTCGTATTACTTGTCTTCGTGTTCTCGAAGTATTAGGCTAAACTTTAATGAGCAAGAATTTATCCTACAAAAAACAACAACACATTATAGGTTCCTTCAGCTGCTGTAAATGTGCCCTGACTTGACCATGGCATTTTATTCATAGTTTATTTTGTTCCTTTTCATGAGAAACAGATGCATTAAAATGCATATCTATCAAAGCCATGCAAATGAAGCAAGCTTTGAGAAAGGGGAAGCAGCTATGATAAATGATCATTTGAAGCTACAGTGCATTGCAATTTAGATTCTGCTTAGAAAGAATTAAAAATATTAAAGTTTTAGAATAAAGATATAGATACAACATTGGATCAACCTACCTTTGTCCTACAAACAGAAGAGTTAAAACCTATCTAAATATTGAAAATCCCGGTGTCCATTAGTTTAATACCTTATGGTAAAGATTATGGGAAAAAACCATGCAAGTTTCTCAAAATCGCAAAACGTTTGGTTATCTTTAGAAACGCACACAAAATACGTAGACTATGTTAATGGACTGTTACAGATTAGTCCAGGTAAGACTGCAACGCACTTGGCACTGGCTAACAAACAACAGGAAAACGGAAGGAAACCTGTTATATTTATAACTTGTTTCTTATCTCGACCACGATTTATTTAAACATAGACACAACCTCAAACAGTCCCGCTATCTCCCTCCATGCTTAACTTTCTAAGCTACACTGAGTTTGCCCTCAAGAACTATGGTTTCTTTTCCAGGGAAAACAATAATGCGCTGTTCTACTTTGTAGCCAAAGAGTGTTATATTTTAATAGTAAAACACAAAATTGTGTAACTTCATTAAACAGAAAGATAGAAAATAAGTTGCAAATGACAGTTGAAAACTTACATCGTGGGGCCACTGGCTCAAATTGAGGAATTAACTCGCCATGTGCAAATTACTTTACTTATATGTCATAGTACCTTAAAAGAATGTATCGATCATTTATAACAAACAACAACTTGACAAGCATTACAAAACTTTTGTATTGAAAATAATCGTTTGAAAGGTCCAGGAAAATGTTGTGTGTTTTATAGTATTCAGTTTTCCTTTACTCACAAGTGAAGATCTGGCATGTAAACACTATATGAAGGGCAAATCTGGAAGGATTAAAAAAGAGTGACATTTTGCATTCGGAATAAATACTCCAGAGGAGAATAACTTTTATTCAAAGGTGTTCAAGTCGAAACATCCTACATCTTTTAGCTATATACACTTTTTACAGGCTGCTTGAATAAGGGACATATAGAGATAGATATGCTTAAAGCAATTAACTAAACTTAATTTACAACAAGCTAGTTAAATTTTGTTTAAATCTATATTAAATAGTTTGAATTTTAAAGATCTTCACATTAAGCATGTCTTTGTAATTTATTTCTTTCCTTTTGAAAAGGAAATAATTTCATTTTTGGGTGTTTCATATCTGTTTCAGTTAGCTTCTGAATGCTTATAGCAAAATTATAGAATGAAAAATTATAAATTAATTGTCTCATTTGCAAACTGAAAAGTCTGCTAAATTGCATTGATGTTAGATAAATTAAACGAAGAAAATGGAATTAAATGTAGCAAAGTTTTTGTACGTTGAAGCTGTACAACCAAGAATCGATGCTAATCTTCAAGTTATTTTCAATTTTGTATCACAAAGAGCAGCACGGAATGTGTAAAACCCTTTGTATAGCTCCGTCCTAATATTTAATCTACGATAAACAATATTCTTAAAACACATATAACTAGAGAAGATTTCGCCGTGTGTGCTGAGGGAAATCCCTATAGCTAGGAGATCTTAATTGCAAGAATTCGAGGATGTTCAACTTAATATTGACATCTGCTTGAAAAAAAAAATACGATTCACATGTGACCATAGGTTGCATGCGGTCGAGCAAGGACGTAAGGGAGAGCACTGCTCGATAATCCTGGTGCATGGTAATAATGCATCTGGGAACTGCAGAAGTAATTTGGATGACTATAAGAGGCGAGACTCGGTGCATGCGGGAGGGAAGGTCTCGATGGAGCTGTGGCGTCCATTCCAGGGTTTTGCTTCTTCCATTTTGTGCGTCGATTTTGGAACCATATTTTCACTTGAGTTTCTGTAAGACTTAATGACATTGCAAGATTGAGTCTTTCGCATACTGATAAATATCTCGTCGTTTTGAACTTGTTTTCAAGTGCGACTAATTGTTCGTAGGTAAAAGCAGTTCTCGCCCGCCTGGGTTTGCCTTCTCTAGACCCTTTTACGTTAGACCGTTTTCGTTTGGACTTTGAAACCACATTCTTGTTATTTTCTTCTCCTTCCGTGCTACACGAATCTTGAAAAACCAAATCAGAGTTACTTTCGTCTTCTGCTGGTGAAATTAAACGTACGAGGTTAACATTTTGATGACTATTATCTCAGGTACAAACTGAAATAAATATTTGGTTGAAAGACGAAGAGCAACAAGGACGTTTAACTCTCTGACTAAATGCCAGTGGCACTCAGATTTTTGCTGCTGCGCTTTGGTTGACCTTAAACCCTAAACTTTTTTACAGCTGCGAAATCGTCACGTTTGAAAGAAGTAAAATAAACTTTAAGCACCATTTTATACAATATTAATTGTTTCTTGGCATAGGCTTGTTAAGCTAAGTGGCAGTTAATGTGAATCGGCTGAGTCGTGTATGAAGAGGTTAACCATTGTAGAATTACTTTTCAATACTGAGTGCTTCTTAATGACTTTTTATCATGCGTTTGTTCAGAATCTTGAATGCAGGCAGTCTATGTATAACGACAAACTTGTGACTTATGGATTTTCTAACTAGTATATAGCTTATCTTCTTTTGGTTAAAACGGATGCTAGCGCCTCGAATAGAAATACTGATGTAGATTATCTCGAAAGCGGGAGTTCAAAATAAATTTAAGTTACTCACCAAATCTTTTGTGTGGTCTTTTGTATCTTGTGGCAGACATCCACGGATGCCATGCCGTCGTCGGGGAAGCAGTTTTCAACCGCGATTCAACTTCATCTTCTTCGCTTTCCGAATGCAACCGTTGATTATTAAACTTAAGCGGGTCCAAAATGTCTTTGACAGAAAACGAAGTCACGACCTGTCGTTCTTCCTGAAACATTGCTGCGTCTTCAAACGAACGTGGAACATCTAAGGCGCTCTCTACTTCATCACTGCTACTGCCCATTACAATATTTTTTCTGCTCGAAATAAGATAATCGATATTGAAGCAATCACCCTTCTGCATATCGTGTAGACCGACAGCCTGTGTGTTTTTGTGTTGTGCAAGCTCCACTGATGTCTGTCGGTCTGCCCTGTAGTTAAAGGCACCAATGCGCGATTGGGGGCGGATTAAATTCAATTTTCTCAGTAAAGCGGTATGCGGCACAATAGATGTCATCGCTGAATCACCGGGAATGTTTTGATTACTTGGCAGGCAAACATAATTGCCTGCCAAATTAATTGAATAATACGACATGTTCAAGTGGTGATGAGTCCTGATAGCGATTAACACCTAATGCTCACTTCTGGGAGAAGTGCATCCCAGTAAATGGCCCTAGAGATTGACGCGTTCCCATTATCTACAGGATGTTGAAAAACACAACGGAACACACTTTCGACATGTGAAAAAAGTTTTAAGAAAGTGTTAGAGGAGTGGCCGAGGCAAACAAAAGCACTCATTTTAAAGAATATACCGCATCAATGGGGTTAAGATCGAGATATTGAGATTCTGTGATCTTGCCGACAGAATGTTTGAAGTACGACTTGTCTGTGTTCTTCCTTCGTATCCTGATAACGAACTTATCAAGTAAACTTAAGAATACAAACAAACTAATAAACCGCTTAATACAATAGTGTCACTATTATCCCGCGAAGCTTTTGTCATTTGATAAGAAAATATTCAAAGCTGGTTTACTTTAAAGCAAGAACGAAGCAGTGCTATAACGCTGAGAAAAAAATTAAAAAAAGACTTAAATGTTTATTATTAACAAAAAAAAAACTTAAAATATTTCAAAGAAGCTTTTATTCAAATAAAAAAGCCATACCTGCGTGGTGTAATACATAAACCTAAAACTGTTATATAAAATTTTCTTATAAGCAAGTTACTTTAATATTCGTTAACTTCCATTCAGAGTTGAACAAACACTAGAGCTTCAACAATAAAAAAATACTTCGGTTCAGTCAACACGGTTCTAAATTAAAATGGTCAATATGACATTTTTTGATTAAAAGAGATAAAGGCTCTGTATTCGATGTTTTCAGGAGACTTAAGTCTCGTCAGAACACGATAGGACCGTATAAAAGTAATAAATATGTGCGTGTCCTTCTAACACATCAAGCTGTATTTTAAAAAGTATCTTATGGGTATTAGAGCAAGAAACCGCTTATCGCATGCAAAAGCATCTTCTTGTTTGCAGTTAAAAACATTGCTAATCCAGTCCAACGCCGTGGAAATAAGGATTAAAACTTATAATCATCTCCAAAACAATTTTAATAACCACTGCAATTAAGATCAATCGGTGAAAATTTGGTTGTGATACTATCACGACAATCTCGTTGCACAGCGACTAAGCAAACTTTTCTCTGTTAGTTTAAGCAATATAGATTGCTAACGACAACATCTTTAGGAAATTCTAACACAATGCAGTTTATTACAATCCAAATATTATTAAATTTCTAATTAAAGACAGTATTGTGATTTAAAAGTAACAAGTCGAATCAATAATATGTTGTATTAGTTGAGCAAAGAAGAAACCAGTTAGCAATGCGAAACGATAACTTCATTACATCTCCAGGCACTCGACCTAGGATGATTCTTGCTGCAGCTGTTTCAAATCTATACTTGTGTTAATGAAGGTTTACGTTTTTTCATTTCCCATGTGATTTTTTGCGGCTCGATGAATCATATTGTGCACAACAAGAAAAGACCATTTCAAAAGTTTTATTATTCCAGTACAAGCACAGGAAATTAAATCATTAAGTTCAAAAGTTCCGCAAAATAAACGTCGTTTGCCGCCTGAGGGTGAAAATGTTCCATATTAAGTCAATCATGAAAGCAAATTCTTTTTTTAAAAATAAGGTAAACTAAATGCAAATGTTCTCTTTAAGGGTAAAACACGACCGAGGAGAGTAAGACCACCACGGTATGAAGGCAACGAAAACATCTATAGTATTTACTAAATTTAAACATCAAAAACCCATCGGATAGATTCCATACAAGTTATAGAAAATATAGCACAGCTGAAAATAACAAAGCTTTAATAGATATGAATATATGAAAAGAAAAATATTACATCCGGTAATCAAACCTTATGAAAGGTTTTAGAAAAACACAAGAGATTCCATAAAGCTCATTGAAAGAAAAAAAAAACTGAATGAGCCTTTTTTTTAGAATACTAAAACATTAATTAGAGTTAAAATTGATTAATTCTCAAAGAAGATCTTACACTTAGGGAGATGAAATTGAGCCCTTAAGTAAAGTTTTAATGAATTGAAGTGTAAAACATCTTATGTGGACCAGAAGGCAACTCGCCCAAACACTGCATGCAATCAAGCCCATGAGTTTACTTTGTGTAGTCATGTTTAATAATCATTGACGGACTTTCAAACTGTAAACATGTTATATACAAACTAAGTAATATTCGTGTAGAACATGATTACTCGATGTTTACAGGTTTAAAATGGTGGTTTTAAATTTAATTCAACTAGAAATTGGTTTGAAATTTAACCTCAAGAATTCAAAATTACCAAAGAAAAACGTGCATTATTTGAAGCGAATAAACTAATAGTATACTCTATATTTGATAATTAAATTTCAGTAAATCTATTCTAAAACAAAAAAGTATACATATATATAAATAAAAAAAAAAAATAAACAAGACTAAAAGATTAAAGGAAATTCAAAACTGAAATGAACGAACTTAATATTGAATCACCTTTTGCCTAGTAACAGAAGCAGGGAAAGACACATTAGGTTTTAACTGACTTTCCGATATTTCCGTTTTTTACAAAAACAAACATTGATCATGCATTATCGTGCATTGATTATGCTATGGCTATGCGTGAAAAGGAATTAAGAAAACTTAGAAATGTTAACTTAATCTAAGTTTTCTATAAGTCACTTTTGACCTAGTTTATCAGTTGAAAGATAGCGAAGAACAGAAATACAACTCATTAATAATAATAATAATAATAGCAACAAAAATAATAATACTAATGATAAATAATACTAATGATAAATAACTCTTTCAGAAGAGATATAATGACAAAGAGACAAACAAAACAAGATAAGTTAGTTCATTGCAAATCGCCCTTATCGTCCCAAACCTTGCATTATCTTCTATACACCGTAAAAAATTGAAGAGATATTCAAACAATTCAGTTTAGCAAACAAATACAGATTAAAAGACAAATCAAATAGTTATCATTACCCTGTGTTAAACGTATATTGGTTGTTAGTACATTAGTGGTATATCGTCAAAATTTGGAGGGATCAGTATTCAAAAAGGTTGGCTCTGCAAAGCAATTTATCACATTAAGAAAACAATTTATACATATTATTTTAACTGGTTACTAATAAATGGTATATTCATATGTGTGTGTAACAAGAAAAAGAAAAACTGAAAGAGTCGCTTTGTTTGCTCATTAGTATAACTTGTCAGTATATTTCAGATAGAAGGATTTTTCTTACTTCTGAATCATTGCCCAATCATTTGCAAATAACATTGAAAATAATACTGAAATATTTAAAACAAATATTAAACAAGGAAGAAAGTATAATTTTATCCATGGCCTTTCCGAAAAAAAGTAATTTAAGCGCACGAAATGCTAAGCGATTATTCAAAACTATATCAGGTACTTTAGAAACTCGAAAACAGTTATCTTGTTAAAAATAACATTTCCCATTTTGTTTAAAAACCCTTCTATTTATAATAACATTAACGAAGGTAGAAACCACTTAATACTTTAGGAAGTTTTGGCGCTAACTCAATTAAATCCGGAAAGCAAATGGAAGTAAATAATCCTTAATCGATATCATTTCTTACGCAAGAAAATGTCTGGATAAAATATTAGAGTCAATAAAGTATAAATTACTGCAAAAGCGCGTATAGATTTTAACGAATATATTTAGTTCTTATAACTCCGTTATCCGGACGTGCGACTGGCTGCACCTGGACTTTTAGCTTCTAACTGTGCAGAACTTTCATCACATTCGTGAGTATAAGTATATATGCAAAACTTGTTCAAAAGAAGCTCTTTCATTCAAAGAGTTTGTTGACTTACATCTTTCAAGAAAACAATACCTTTTTAGAAATACAATGCCATTTATGAAGTGACCTTTGTCTTTTTCACTAATTAAACACCAACATTAGATCCATCAAGAGGGCTTGAATGCTCTTTTCCTTCCGATTGCTTTCGATTAGTCTTTACTAGATCATCTGCAAATTGATTTTTTTCTTTGAAGGACATTTCACAATCTCACTGATGCTTTTTCTTTACTTCCTCTTCATTAATTCAAAGCCTTTTAACAAAAATTGAAACAACTAAAACATCTTAGCTCCAAGCCTAACGTATTTTTTGTATAATTATTAAAACCACGCATCGGGCTGTTTTAAAATTCAATTAAACGGCCAGACTTGTTTCATATTTTACAATGCAACAAATTTACCAACTTTTCGAATAATGTACGTGTTTGATTTCAACTTATCGAGAAAGCAAACAAAATATCTTTATCAGTATAAAAAAAGTCAAAACCGTGCATTCAAATACAAAATAACATATATAAGTTTTCTCGTAAAAAAATTAAAATAAAGCGGAAACAATGCCAAAACTGCTTTTCGTTCTACAATGCAAAAAGGAAGAGACTTTTTGAAAAAGAAAGTTTCAATTACAAATTTACTTCAACTTAATCTCCTTTACTTAGGTGATAAATCTTATATTCCTCATATTTTCTTCTCATTCAGATTCAAAGAAAATTGACATAGTCGCAATAAAATTTCTGACATTTCAGCAAAAAAAAAGTATGTTGCATGAAACATACATATTTTACACTTTTGTGATAAACAGAATTGTCAAGTTTGAATGTTTGATTTTATTTTTAAAACTGAAGTACGTCGACACGGAATTCACTTGCCACAGTTAAAAGCCGAGTTACTGAAACCAGGGCTATTAATCTAAAACTGAAAAGTTTATTCCCTTTGATGTAAGCCTTTCTTTTCTTCTATCTTGACTGTTCCTGTCTTTATTTATCTCGAAAAAGGTGGCATTAAAATAAAAGAGAGAATGAATGAGTGAGTGAGTGAGAGAGAGAGACAAATTGCTCATAAGCAATGATCTAAACCGGTAACTTCAAACTGCTCTTTTATTGAAATATATACTAAATATTCAATGAAGAAAACAAACTTATATGTGTAAAATTACTGGTTAAAGTACAACAAAAAGTATTAAGATATCCCAACTTAGAAATCCTGTATGTAGTAACTGAGAAAATTTAAACTTAAATTGACCAAAATTAGATTAAAAGTCATTTAATAAAATTCCCCAAAGGAACTTATTAGAATGGTTTTATAGTTAAACGATTTACCTAAATTAAATTGCAAACATTCCTGACAAAAAGGCGTAAAGTTTTTTTATACACAAAGTTTATTATCAGTAGATCAGTGTCATCAGTATATGTTAAATATTTGAAGGCAAATGTGTGTACGCAACCAATGATGCAAAACTGAGTGCAAACATTCGCATCTCTAACCATGTAAGCTAGGAAATAGAATATTACTATTAAAACTAACTGGGTAGAAGGCTTACGCGCTTTTTTGTAGTACATATAAGTGTTCTTTAAAGTCAATAACTGAAAAATAATAAAAGAATTGAAAAATAGAATTTGAAATACCATTACGTATATGCGGCTAAAAACCCACGGTAAAGGAAAGAGCAATATCAACGAACAGAACTAATATTCGTTTGTTTCAATGATAATAAAAAAACGGTGAACTTCGTGCAAGTTATTAATTATATTTTGTTATACATGTTATTGACATCAATCTAGATTAAATGAAAAACGGCAAAGATGTAAAAGTAGTTTACCGAAAATATTTTTTACCTCGGTCATTAGGTGAGCCAATGCTCGTATTTAGTTACCAGTTCGACAGTCAAAGGATTGCAACCTGGAGTTGTCTTCAAGAGAAATGTAGATTTCAAAAATCAAAATTTCTTATTCACGTTAATAACTTTGTACATGCAATAAATTGAAGAACTGGTCAAAAATTTAAAGAACCTTATAGCTCTACAAAGACAAACTCACCTAAAACCAAAGCAAAGTCGAAGTGTCATATTGTGTTAAATATAAAATGAGAGACACTCGCTTGTCAGTTTACGTTGATGAGCATCATATAAAACTTACTTAATAACAAAACAACCGAATGCAGCCAGAGCGTGTTTACTAAATGTTGCACGCTCCATCACCAGGATTTGCGTGTTTAACAGCAAAACGTAAATGCTCTCTGAACCCCGTAGAACTTTGCTGTCATCCATATAGACGTGCATTGGCTTCATAGGGGAGCATACCTCCTCCATACCTCCTCCTTAAATTAACAATGAACTCTGCAATTGTTGATATACAGCCATAAAGTAATATTCCGGTGTATAAGTCGAGACTTGAGTCCCAAAAATTGGACCAAAAATCGACCTCAACTTATATACCGATAACACTTTTATAGTTTCGAGATGTGTTCGGATTTTCAGTGATGCATGATAAAGAGGAGGAGTGTCTTGGATTCTTTAACTGAAAATGCTTAAAAACAAACGGCTCCTGTAGGAGCCACCAAATTCAATAAAAGGAATCACCAATGACATCATTTTTTTAAATATGTAGAGTTATCTTTCAGAGAGAAAGCAAAGCTTTCGCAACCATCTC
>ERZ1740055.80-NODE-80-length-16068-cov-7.588459_pt1 | contig 16068 bp, 4 predicted proteins | sample MGYA00581747_ERZ1740055 | MGnify/ENA primary metagenome ERZ1740055 (study PRJEB43018, sample SAMN04849739) | marine metagenome | isolation source: floating plastic debris | place: Pacific Ocean | collected 2008-08-28 | study: EMG produced TPA metagenomics assembly of...
GAATGGTCACTTTACAGGGTTTCATCAGCTGGTTCAAAAGTTAGAATGAATAACACCAATCTATTCTACTCTTCAAGACAAACAAAATGAATGGTCACTTTATAGGGTTTCATCCACTTGTTGAAGAGCTAGAATGAATAACACCAATCATTTCTACCCTTCAAGACGAACAGAATGAATGCTCACTTTATAGGGTTTCATCCACTTGTTGAAAAGCTAGAATGAATAATACCAATCATTTCTATTCTTTCAGGACAAGCAAAATGAGTGGTTGTTTTGTCACTGCCGGCAGGTTTTCGTCACCTGGCTCAGCAATCATTTTTACTCTTCCGAATTAGACAACTTAACGGATGCCGGGTCATATCATAGAGATGGAGTTTTTAAGATATATCAAATGAAAAAGCCGCTTTGTCAAAATTTGTTGCGTTGGACAATTCGTGTTTGTTGCTGTGGCCGTTATGCAGAAAAATTTTGAGTTTTATTTAAGAACATTGAAATCCCTCTTCCCCCAATATATAATTTGTATCAGGGGCATTTTTCTTTCATGTCATTGACAACTGAACTGCTGGATTTCCACCCACGGTTCGCTTTGTTTTGGCTCGTACTGACCATCTTCAGTGTGCAAATCGTCTTTGATTTATCGTGGTGTGTAGATAGTTCAAGTACATATTATCGCGAATATATGAGCTTTGGTCATCTTCTAAAGACATGTTATTCATCGAAATCTTACGGAGCTGTAAGCAACTTACGTACTAACAGAAGCAAGAGTTTCACACACGCTTGCATGAATTCACTTTACCCATGCATTCTTAAATTACCTCACTAACTCAGTAATAAATTAATGGAAAATGAATTAACTCAATTAATGTCAGTTTCTGTATCACTGAGCTGTGAGGAGTTTAGGAAAAGGCACAGGACTTCTGTACAAAGCATAATGCTGTCAAGTGTATAATGTGCGAGGCCGCCCCTGCGCAGTAGCACGCTGATGAGTTTAAAGGGCGTTTTGACAAGTAAGTTTGTTTTTAAATTAGTCTTTCTCGTAAAATTGCTTTCGAAAAGCCAATCACAAGCAATTACTGACATAATCAATAACAAACTTTTAATGCGTAACCAGAACAACTCATTCATATTGAAAAAGAAAAGCTTATCTACAAATAAACTCACTTGTAAAAACGCTGTTGCACGAATTTACTGCAGTTGCACGCTCCGGGTTATGAACTCCTGATAATTGTAAACAGTTTCTGCATTGGATCACAGGTAGCTTGAACTGAGCTAGTCGAGGCGAACCCTTTCAGTTTGCTTTACTGCGGAGCTATTTACAATTCGTTAATTCTTCATTATTTTAAATTGTTACAGGGACTGAAATGGATTATCAAACTAAACAATTATTTAACAAAACCAGAGCCAAGAGAAATGGAGAAATGGAGGCTGGATATCTCTTCCATTTGCTTGGCTTTGTAGATGTCAATCGCTGGCACTCATCAAATAATCAACAAAAATTCTGGCCCCATTCGGTCTACTAACGCAAGAGATAAGTTGTCTTAACCTGTCATGTGAGTGCCCGACCAATGCGGAAGTGACTACAGTTTCCGTTTTTTATTGGTTTTGAGACACTAATATAGATATTTGGTACGGTGTATAATAAATTAAAATAGAATTATATAGATTTCTAAATGGTCTAAATAGCAGTACTTTAAGAATTATTTTCAAAGAAGTGCATACAGATTTTACAGAATACAGATTTTACAGACAGGTTTCGGGAGTACAACAACCATCGTCAGTGCGTCTCTGAATACAATGTCGTTAGCTAATGTTAGATAAAATTGTGTAAACTTGTTAAGAGGAAGTTAATTACAACAATAATTTTATGTTTAACTGCCTTATTTATAGATAAAGCTAAGCTAACGACATTGTAAAACACACTGATGATAGGAGTTCTACTCCCGAAACATGTCTATCTTAAAAATCAAATATGTTGTCATTACTCTGAATATAAAGTTTAGCTAACGGCATTGTAAAACACACTGAGGTTGGGAGTTGTACTCCCCAAACATGTTTGTCTTAAAAATCAAATATGTTGTCATTACTCTGAAGACAAAGTTAAGCGAACGGCGTTATAAAACACGCTGGCGATGGAAGTTGTACTCCCGAGATAGGGTTTTGGGGCTGGGTGGGGATGGATTGGGTGCTAATGTCATGATAAGAATTTTAAAAAAATCAATATCAGTAATTTTATCAAACGATATTCAGTAGTTGAGTGGATGAAGTTGATTTCCTGTTTAAATATCAAATATTTTAGCGGTGATCGTTAAGGCGGTGTGTCTACAGTTCAGCTTCAAACATTTTTCCTGTTATGTTTTTCATATCTCCTGAACACTGAATGATGGTGCAACGATGGTTTAAGTATTTTACTTACTAATATCAAGTGGTCAGATTCAGTTTGAATACGCAAACTAAAATGAAGCAATATCAAGTTTCGTTAGATAATTGTATGCATCATATCTGAGACTGACTCTGAACATTGACGCAACACTGTTTCTGAAATCGTGATAGCGGGTAAAGATAGAATATGTGACGTTGATGATGATGATGACGATGGTGGTGATGATGTTATTAACAAGAATGACAATAATTACTGTATTCCCCTAACATAACATATTTCATATCGTAAAATAAAAAATCATAATCAAAATACGACTGCAATTGGCCATTATAAAAAATACCATAAAACTCTTTGTCTGTCTCTCCAAAATTTTGCATAAGCATTGTTTCCAGTTTCTCTTTGGTCCATTGTTAGTCACAAGAGAAAATAAAAACAATGCTAACGCAAAATTTTGGGTGGACAAACAAAGAGTATTATGGTATTTTTGATACTGCAGCAGCTAATTCCAAAAGGTAATCAAACTCTTAATGAAGAATCAGTTTTAGTTGGATTTCATTATTTGTTACCTAATTTTTCTTTTTGATTTAAGTTGACTTTTTCTTGCTCAAAGCCGGACAGATGATGGCTCTTAACTTAACTGATGGCTCTTCTGAGCCTTCTTTAAACTGACTCGACACAACTGTTCTCTCCCCTCCCTCTCCAAGTAGTTTTGTCACTCATGCTATAGCACCAGTGCATCGGTTGATAAAAACAGCCCACTCCTATCAAGCACTGTGCACTAGTTTCGCACTACTCGCAAAACAGCTGCACCACCGCTGGTAATCATAAAAATTCTAGCCTCAGCACAACTGATCGATTTCCTTAGTTTATAAAATCAATGACCGAAACACACTGTCAATGAAGTCGCCATATAGTCACCCTCATATAATCTCCTTTCATATAGTCTCCCTTCATATACTCAACCTTCATATAGTCTCCCTAACAAGTAAGTATATACCCTCTTATCAGGGAGACCCTAACCCTAACCATTACCCTAGCCCCAACCGGAATCACTGGCATGGAGTATATACTAACACCGTGTTTGTATGGCCGCTGTCGGTCGCGTATGAAGTCGAGAGGTTTTAGAGTCATGGCCTGGCCGAACGACAGTCACTCAAACTGAGCATGAGACAGCATCAAGCCTGAGCCAGCGAGCAACAACATGATTCGTATGCGTTCTCCTTCGTCGAACGCTTTCACTTTCCTTCATTAAAGACTGGTACTAAACTGACTGAACCAAACACAATAAACTTATGTTTTCTTGATGGTAACACATTGAGACCTTCTCAGTATCAAAATGATATATAACACCTAAAAACACTGAAATATGCGTGCCAGGTTGAAGTTATTTGTTTTTTTGTTCAATAAAAAATAAAAGATTGAATGAAAAATTCAAAAGATTAAACAAAAAATTATGCAAGGATTGAAATGAAAACCAAGAGATCGAATATAATATTTTCAAAAAAGATTGAATGAATAAAATTAAAAGATTAAGCAAAAAAGGGGATTGAACTAAATATCAAATGACTTCAACCTAAAACGAATGCCTATAAAATATTGCTACAACCGAACAGGCATACTGAGAAATAAAATGTGACACAGACCTGTAACATCTGGAAAAGATCACTGATTTGAATGCTTGGATTTGTGCCTATTTTTTGTTATGTTTAATCTCATTGTTCACTGATTTGATTCAGCGTTTTAAGTACTGAAACCTAGAAAGACAGTTAACAAATACTTTAATTAAAGTCCTTGAGGCTTTCGCAAATGAACAGATTTCTATCGAAGCTTTTGCAAAACAAGAGAGATGTTTTTGCACTTGAAAGCTGACCAAATCAACAGCAACTGCAAAGGCTTGAGTTTGATAACAATTGAATTTTGATATTTGATGGCAAAGATATTATTTTAAAGTTGTTTTGGCACCAAAGATCCTGCTGTGAGCCTGTGCAGGAAACTGTTCGCCGTTTATTGACGTCTTCAAAGATCTTTTTAAAAAGTAAGCAATCAGGCCTCCATTAAAGTCTAGACTATGACTTCAAAACATGTACAATACACAAGCAGTTCAGGTTGTTATATTGTGTTATTGTTTTAAAAGCGTATTAAGAGCTATTATTTGATCCAAGTTCAAGGACAAGGTCAGAACAAAATCACCCTAAATTCAAAGTACGATATTTCCTTCCTTTTTTTGTTTCCTATTGTTTTAATAATTAGTTACTTAAACAACCTATACAATTAAAAATGTATGTAATAATAAAGGATTCGACCTAAAAGCCCAGGTGATGTTTCTTGACGATAGTCTAAATGTTAATCACTGACTGACCTTGGTTTTAACAAAAACAGGAAAAACAACAGCAATAAAAACTAAAAAAACATAGTAAAACAATTTATTGAAAAACATTTTTATATTCTTGAGTTTTGTCTTTTTTATAAAAAAAAAGAAATGTGCTTCAAAAAATTTGAAGAAAACTCTAACATGTTTTGATTTTAATTTTAAAATGCTGTGTGTTGAAAAAGCTGCAAAAGAAAGCTATACAAGTTCAAGAATCATTATTTTAAAACAAACAAGACAGGTTTATGCGTCAGTCTCCTCTAACCTCAGTTTGATGAAACTTACCATGGATTAGTTTAGTTTATATAATCGGACAGGGTACGATTTTCTCAAATATTCAATCAATAATTTTGCCCTGCTAAATGATTTAGAATTTTCTATTCTCTAACAGTTTCTGTAATTACTCTTAATCAATTTTATTTTAGTTTATTTTAAAATATATAGCTGTTATATTTTATTCCTTTCATTTTTAACTTAAAATGACAGTAGTCTGTCTCGCTTCTTGAAACCGATTGCAGTGTGTTTCTAATATTGTTGTGATGCATTGCACCTTTTTTCACTGAATTAGTGACTTAACTGGTAAACTGAGAACACAAAAGATCGAAGCTCAAATCACCTAAAAGATGAAAAAGTGACGAAGCCATTTCTGCAAACCGCAGCGGTTATTTCTCTTTTTTTTTGATAAAAAAACCACAGTATTGCGGTGAAAAAGCACCAAGGATTTTTTAGAAGTTTAAATGCGTCAGAAAACACAGTGCAACAAAAGCAAAACAAAAAACATTGAACATCTGGTTTTTTCAAGTGTGTCCAATAGAAATGGACCGCAAGCTGTTTCATTGAGACTGTAATATAAATTATCACTTATGAAAAAATTTTAGTGACCACGGGCCGTGTGAGGCCTCAACTAAATTTAGAACTTAATGTTGGCTTACAGCAAGAGAACGCTAGGTAACAGCCCTTCATAGCAGATTATTAGATATATTAATTTCATTAGTTTGAACTAGTTAGAAAAACATTTTTATTTTGTCATAAGTACTGCTTGTCGATTCCTCATAAACCTCTACAGTCAGTTGGGTTTTTCGATATTATGTTCTGAAACAATCTAATATTATTTTGCAATTTAAAAAAAATCTTCAAAAATAGTTTTTGTTAGTTGTTTTCATCACGTGCGAAGTTACAAACCACTACGGCGAATATCAAACTTGACACTGAAACGCATTGGGAATCAGCAACCAATCGTTATCAATAGTCTTATTAAATGTTATTTCTATGTTTAGTTGAAATACAGTCATGAAAACATGGCCACACAAAGCACAAGAAAGCTTCACGAATTTAAATTTCTTTAAGATTAGAGTAATGCTGTAATTTATTTACAATGAGGGAAGTGACAAGTTTTGATTTGACGTTGTTTCACCTATCGCAAGAGATCTTTGTTAGAAAAGTCTATAATCCATGAAAGTTATAAAATTAGTTCATTGTTTCTTGCCTATCTAAAATGAAGTAGCTCGCATGCTTTTATACAAGCTTGTTTCGTTCAGTGCCAACGAGCCAGATGTCTTTTTACGTAATGGGACTGGGTCGAGTACACCAACTGTCAGAAGTTTTGGAAAACTCTGCAACTCACACTCTGGTCCAGTAATTCATGAATTAGTTGTTTAAATTACTAGCTCGTAGGAATGCAGACATTTCTAAAATACCTAAACTACTAAAAAAATTTACAATGCATATTACTAAATAATTTTTTAAACGTTTTTTTTTTACTGTTCAAAATGACTTTTCAAAGAGAAAAGCTTTAAGTAAAGACTTCAAATATTCCCATGTATTGGAATGCTTTATTGGCAGTAGGAGAGTACTCCAATAGATTTGGTGCTATAACAAAGAAAACATGTGAGAAAGCTGTCTCCTCATATGTTCGCTGTGTCCTTTGGTTGTATCAATTACCCTGCTCAAGTTTTTCTCACTGCCATTATACCACAATTCTTCCTCAGATGCAGAACTGGTTTCTGAATATTTTCCACTTGTATTGTTTAAAAAAGTGTTTTTGCTCTTACATAAAAAAATGTATTTTCAACATTTAATATTTCAAGAACAAACTTAATTGTTTTCTAACTCTAGTTTTTCCAACCGACAACACAGTTTATTTGCATTTGTTAAACTTGAAAAATTTTCAACACAAATTAACAATAAAAATTAGCTACGTGACTTAGGTAAGCAAACGAACAGTCCGAGCGGGTAGCCTTAAGAGTACTCAAAGCAGAAAATGATTATTTGCTGAATGGTTTTTAAAATAAACTATTAAAATGCGTCGGCGAGTAAAATAAACAAGTGATTTAATCAACTCGAAGTTGAAATGTTTAATCGTCGCCGTTTATAAAGAAGTACAAAGCAATAGTGTTCCCGACCAGCACAGCGACGATAGAAAGTAGAATTGTTTCAACTTAAGGTTAGAGTGGTTTTATAATCGTACAAGAATGGGAATGTTAAGAAATGAATCAGTCTTAAGTTTTAGCTCAACGAGAAGGTCGTAGTCCTCCTTTTGCCAACAAAAGCCGAGGTGGGATCCGGAAAATGGAATTTTAAGAAGATTAAATAAAGGCTTAGGAAAACCCAACAGTACCGGCTCACTGATAATTCGCTTTGTGTTGTAAGCGTTAATTGGACAGCGGAAGTTTACAGTTACCCACGCACAAACTAACCGCTTTGTTTCAGATGGTACGCTGCTCATTTGTTTCTCGGCTTGAAAGAAAAAACTATTCAAAATTAAATCTGCGGGAATTCATTGTTTGAAAAATATAACAATGAACACCTAAAAGTTGTTAGATATTAGAATTAATAAAAAAAAAATCTTGTTTGAACACATGAAACTAAAATTGAAAAGGCCGACCTACTGTGCCGTTGTTTAACTATCTGAATAAGTTAATTTCAATATAAACCCCAGTTTTAATTTTAAAACATTTTTTTGGCCAAATTTTAGATTTTAGCTATTTTTCGTAAGTATCAACGCACGTATGAGGCAATATTCCTTGCCATAACTCCATAAAGTATTAATGTTTTTTATATCGTTTAAGCAACAAAAGTTTGTTATTAAAGCAGTTTTGTGATTAAAACTAAGTGCTAGACTATGGAAAAGGTCTCAGAGTTATATGTTTTCTTACGCTTGTATAAAATCTTTGAAATTTTGAAAGTATAGATTGTTGGCTGATCAGAAGCTAAAGTTTATGTTTAAAATGATTTTGCTTATAAACGACCATCAACCGAAAGACGAGGTCGATCTGGCGTTGTGAAATGTTTTGGCTGTAGTTGTAATTAACGAAGACGAAGAAGAAGACTTATACGATGAATGATGATGGTAGTAGTGGTGGTGACGGATGTGATAACAGTTGTGGAGGTTGACGATTATTTTAACAATATCGTAGTATTTTTTATTGTGAAAAATTACTCTGTTTAAACAATGGATAATTACTTTAAAACTATTACTAATGAACATGGTGGTGCTGGAAGAGACGACCATGATGATGAAGGCACTTGTGAAGGTGACGATTCCGGAAGTTTTTGCACAAGCTGCAATAATGCATAAATAAAAAGTGTTTGAAAATGATTTAAATCACCTTCAACCAGTACTAAACCATCGACAGAGACTAGCAATATCATGTTTCGTCTTTTTGGTACTCGACCTATTGCCCCGGCCAATTCTTTTCAAGAACTTGAAGGTTTGTCGAAAATCGACTTTCCATTATTAAATGTATCAATATATTACTGATTTTAAATAATTGGGTTTCGTTTTAACATTTTAATATTTTGAGTTTTGTTTCAACTCTTTTTGCCTCAGATCATGTGCCAAAAATGCAAAACTGAATCTGCACGGAAACATCAAACAAAGGCGGAAACGTTTTATAAGCCACGTACGTTTTGATTTAGGGGGGAACGATAACAGTTGACTTTGTGTTTTTGTAATGAAACAAGCTATCTTTGTCTGTTTGGAGAATCGTTTATATTATCTTGACAGTTTTTTTAGATCGTTTGCGCCTTAATTTAAAAACAATTGTTTTTATCTGGAAAAGCGTGGGATTCCAGAACAAAATGCACCAACACACTGCAATACTATTTTTGGAAGTTACATATTAATCTCTTATGACGTCACGCATTAGGCGGCAATCACTCACACAAGTCTCTTCACCCGCGTGGTTCAAGGAACAACTCGCGGGACCAAACTGTTGAATTCAATGACAGGATATGAATCTTGGTTTATCAAAGGGTAATACGCGCTACCAGCGTTGCTTTAATACTGTTTTAGTGGCCTCAGGTATTTGGTTACGGCATGCATCTATACTTGGGTTTATCAAACTTTCAATAACCGATGTAGCAACTTCTAAACCATGTATTTTTCCTACAACAACACTCAACAGGTTTTGATACTTGTTAACTGTTCTAACATTAAAATAATGAGCCTATTAGTCTGCTTTCAAACTGAACCAGCAACCTAATGATTTCGCTAAAAGGGCTTACATCAGTTTGTTCTAAACTCGGAAAGCACAATTTTAAAGCAAGCAAAATGATTGCCCATTTAATACGTTCTCGTCAACTGGTTTAAATAAATGTTTTAAAAATAATATCAATCGATCACTCCTAATCTTCAAGACATCCAAAAGAATCGTCAAATTATATATTTTTAACAAATTTGATATATAATTCTTTTATATAGAAGCGGGTTTTATCATAAGGGTTAGGAACATATACGGTTCAAAATATCATTGAGAAGTTAATCCTGAAGTGTAAGTCAATAATATATTGATAGCCCAGCGCGTTAACCCTCAAACACAAGATGAAATAGAATAATTATGTATCTTCTTCCTAAATTTTATTTGATATTGTTTCTCCGGGAAACATTTCATAACAATATATAGAAATTTCAATTTCCTTCACAAAAATAAAGATCTTTTGTTGAATTGTCTTTGGCCGAAACAGTAAACTTTACAATTATTACAGGGAATGTCTTTGGTGGCTTCAAATAACAGCACAATTCACATTTGACATGACTTGTAACTAAATTATATCACGTCTAGAAATAATAACTACGTTACAAAAATATAGCGATTCAAAAAAGGTCTCTAGATACAAATACATGCAGCTAAATTTCAGCCTTGTTCTTAATTTGTCTACAAACATGTCAAGAGACATACACACTCATCTTACTATAAAATCTATCAGATTTGTTGTCAACTATAGGAAAACACTACGCAGACATTATTTCCCTTATTGGCCTGTTTTGATTTGTAAAAATATTCATGTATCTTCAAAACGACTGTATTATTTACATACAAGAATAAACCCTCTATAGTTTGCGGCGTTCATATAATTTATACAGTGTTAACGCGTCTCTGCAAAATCTGGCTGGTTCGCTAAACGCCAACGCAGCAATTTGCTAAAGAAGTTTTGGTTCCTTCAAGGAACCATTAACCAGACTATCAATTTCATGCAAATAAATGCTCTAAGTAAGAATGTTCGTCTTTCATATACTAATTAGGATTATTAAAAGCACAATCTTGTACAAAATATTTCAAGGAATAAACACTATCAGTCGATTTCTATTGCGGGCATCGCTTTGGATTACAACTAATAAATGTACATTTCTAATGACAATGCCCACACAACAAAAGCTCTACTCTATCTTTGAGAACATAAAAAAACACAATCACTTTCTTCCTATTAAGCATGCGATTGCTTGAATAACTTCGTTGCTTTTAAAGCTTTTAACTTGTAAACCCAGGAGATCTTTCTCGCTCGCTTGTCATTTTTTAAATCATGTTAATAGAGCAGAAGTGAAAGGAGACTTGTTTTTTTCCTCCGCGTAATTAACAAACACAATACAATGGTCGAGTAGGCGGAGCCACAAAAAGGACTGTATTTTATCACTATAATAACACTATGCAAATCCGACGGTGATCATTGAAGCGAATGAGCAGTTAGAAAAGACGCAAGTAAAAGACTTTACAACTAAGTTAAGCAAAAGCTAATAGCTAATATTAATTAACATAAATGTTACTTAGACCGACAAAGCTATCGATCTCTAGCTTGAAACTTTAAACTATTATAAAATCGCAATCATGACTCGAAAGCCCAACTCGAAAGTTTCGCTGCGAAACAAATTCCCATTTCTCTTCGTTGGCATTAGAAGTTACCAATCAGGCAAATATAAAAACGTATTTATTTTATAAGTATACTAGCTCTGATACCGCTATTTTCAATTACGAATAAGTAAAAAAGTTTGTAACACTTTACCAATGGACACTTACAACCATGTGAGAAAACTATCCATTTTAGTGCTAGGAGAAAGGACCGACTCCACGTCTCGAAAGTCGTTCAGGATTTCAGAGTTTATATCAAGGTCTACACCCAAATCGTCTGTCTCCATTGCATTTGTTGAGTTTTCGTTTCGATCAATTATTCCCACATCAACATTTGTTCCTGGAATGTTGTCGAGAAATTCTGGATATCCCCTATTGGAACGATTTTCATTATTGCGACGTAAGATGTCTTTACTGTTTGAGTTAGCATCAGTGTAAATTTTTTGGTCGTGATTCATTTCAATATCATGATTATAACCGGGGTAGTTCATGCCAAGACCCGAGTCCAATGAGCTTTCTCGGGTGTGGATATTTGTAGAAGTGGAATCCTGTTGTTGTGCCGTATGGCCCATGAAAGCTTCACGGCTCAATTTACTGAGAAGCGAAGACTGGGAGCCATCTCCGTCCAACATGCCTCGCTTCAACATGATCTCCTGCTGTAAAATTTCTTGCTGTCGTTTCATTAGTATCTCTTTCTCACGTTGCAGTTGATGAAGAGCTGTCTGTGGGTTGGGACCTTGTGTATTACGGTTTTGAAGCTGGTTCTGTTGTTGGTTTGTCGGAGTCCCGGTGCATTGCGCCATTGCTAGTCTGGGATCAACCCAGCTTGTCGTTCTCGTAATATGGTTGATGTAATAAATTTCACCCTCCGGAGAAATTGCCTGCTCCCATCCTTCTGGTAGATTTCCTGTCGGCTGGATGTTAGCTAAATTCGGGTTTGATCGCGTTTTGCGAGGATCCAGCCATGTTGTGATTTGTTCAAAATGACTGTTGAACGAGCAAACAGACAAACCATGGTTAAGATGCGTGTGATACCGATACACTCGGACACAATACATTTCAAACGTTTCACTTTTGTTGTTGTGCGGATTGTCAAGTACAAATTGGCTACCAGCCATTTTGAGTAATGGATAAAAGCAACAGGTTTCCCTTAATTGACTAAAACCCATTCAAATACACAAGTAAAAAATATCTTGCCTCTAAAGTGGCAAAGAAGTGTTATCGAAAATCCTAAACTATTAATCGAGTGATCTTGTGCTCTGTCACTTGTGTCCAAACACTTAACATAATAAAATAAAACGCGTTGATTTTGTCTTGTCGTTGTTATCAATCAATATTTAAAGCAGCCTTAATTTAACAACGGGAAAAACTATAGAAAATTAAAATTGTAAAAACGAAAAAATAAAGCGTACTTACTTCATAAAATATCTTTGTCCACTTGGCGTACTTCTCATTTCCCAGCCGGGCGGTAAAGGAGTATTGTCGTCAAATGAATCATTGCTAAACGAAGCTCCTCTGCTATGCTGGTTGGTTGTATTCGCAGCATTTCGAACAGCGGAAAAAGACGCTGGCGAAGAACGGGTTCTCGAATGAGATACTGTTGGAAAACCTCCCTCGTTCGGATCAGGTGCACTTAATGTACTTTTGCTGTGTTCAAGCGGTGGCGGCTTAAAGAAAGATGGTGGTAACTTTCGCATCCTCATTGGCAGCGAATTAGAATTTTGCTCAACCTTGACTGGATTCATAACATGTGTAAATAGTCGTTCAAGTTCATTTTCGGAATCTTGACGAACATGGACAATTACGTTGTTGCCTGCTTTTCTCTCCATTGCGATCTATAAGTGTCCTGTCTGACCTTGAAATAGTTAGTTATCAAGACACTAGCCACCATATATTCAATCTCGTTGCGCTTAATAAATTCCTCCAAGTGATAAAGGTACTGCAGATCACGAGTATAAATACATCAATGAGATGCACGCCACTATAGTACTCAGCCGTCATTGCGGGGGGCTGCTTTGCCAGGCGGGACGTTACGTCATTTGATCTCCGGAGAATATGTTGCCTAGATATGAGCTAATTCACCAATCACATTGCGCGGTGAAGCAAAGGAGGGTCTGAAAGATTCATTGTTCTGTTTCTATTTCTACAGCCTACGTCAGTTGATCATTGCCATCACAGTAAAAGTGCAGCTGTGAAAATGACGTTCTTCAAGTTGCAAAAGTTTCTCGTTTCGCTTGCTATGTCATTTGGCAGAGCTGCGGGTCCTTCACCAGTGAGGTTTGCGAAAACCTCTAAGTGAAAGAAAGTTTGAAGCGTTCATGTTGTCATAACAACGCGTCATGAAAAAATCTGCCAAGTATAAAGACGGGATGGGAAAACTGACAGACACAAACAACTAGAACAAATCTTTCCACAAGACCCAAGAGTAAACCAGATACATGGCTCTTTAATGGGCACGTGATAACTAAAACCAACATTGAGAACGTGACTTCGACTTCCTTGCTATTTTAGTGAGAGTACAGTAACGATCAGTTAAGAGTCAGATCTTTCTCCCGCCTTCGACAAAAGCTCAAATCACTGTTAATAACCGGAAACCCGTAGAAGCCAACTGGAAAACAATGGTAAATTAATCAGTGATATAGTTCAGCGGGAGTTTCTTTATTTCCGTAACGGTAACATTCACTTGTTGTGTCTTTTATCTTTCAGTAAGAAAATGAATTTGCGAGAGCAGCGTAATCAAATCGCAGTCATTAGCAAAAAAACTGCGGTTGATCGGCTGATCATATAAGATTTGCCTGAAAAAACAACAACAAACCGAATCATTTGAGCATGCATTCGTGTGTGTGTATGTGAGTGTGTTTTGTTGAGAACAAGTTAATCTTTTTCAGCAGATTGCAATGAGCAAATTTGTCTTCTTGTCAAACAGCAAAGAACTATTACTCCATGACTGAGAGACAATTACTTTCTCGGGAGACTGAGAAAGCTGACCCTAATCCACGCATTCGATCACAAAACTGATAAATTATTATTCAGAACCGACTCGCTACTCTTGCATTTTTATATATAAAAAGATGAAACTTTTGACAAGGCATTTTGTTTAGGTTGGTCAAACTTTAAAAACTTCTCAGTTTTTGTAGCTTTTTTTTAAAAAAAAGAATAAAAAATAAATAAAGCTTTTCAGAGTAGTAGATTAAAAAGCAAATTTTACAAAGCTTTTATTAATTGCATTTGAAAGATTTCAGTTATTTTTTCTTGAAAAAGAAAATGTATCGCACTACTAAGTTACTCCAAGTTTTACACAAGTCAGGCTCATATACCTTCACCTCAACTCTGTAACACAATATCAAAAAGCATATGAAAACAAACCTCGCTGTTTGGTAATTTCGTTTGCTTTCAATGCACTTGTAATGAATCAGAAACAGTGTCAATAATCTTAAGTTACGCTTGGTAAGTTTTCAGTTATCACGCAATGATCAAACAACAGAAAGAAATATTTATAACGCGTTTAAAGTCTACACATCCATATCTACTTTGTGTTTGTTTTAAAGGTCAAAACGGAACAATTATTATTTTAAAAGCTGATTTAAGAAACCACATCTGCCATATGTTGGTCACACTACAGTTGCTTTTAGTTACTGCCTAGAGGCATATTATCTTTCTCAAGTGTTCTTTAAATGAAAAATGACTGAAAAACACTGATAGGAAAAGAACTGGTTGTTTTTATAATAAATGTTAGTAATCTTTTTATTAAAATACACAGAAAGTGAATGGCTTTTTTCTAAGCTACTCTTATTTGTGTGGTTTTAAAATAAGAATCGATATTGATGTGGGTTTACAGTTGAATTCAGCTGATAAGTGACAACAAAATTTGTTTTGGCCGGTGTTGGATCAAATCCAAAAATTAGGAAAAAAGTTCTCAGAAACTGTGCAATGACTTTTAGTCAAGATGTCCATGTATTCGAGGCCAGTTTGTTTGTAGCGTGAGATGTTACATAGTGTTATAACCAACAAAAATTAAAAAACCAAAATGTTCTCCAAATTAAGTATTTTCTCGGGAAGCTCACTTGTCAGCTGATCACCCTTTAAAAAGTCTCAAAGTCAAATCTTTCAGTACAAAACTGAAAATCTTTAAGACGAGACTTAGCTTTATTAAAAACCTCTAACAAACTCAGTCTCTTTCGCACTTGCTCGGAGAAGTGAACCGCGACTCATCATTCATGGCGTCACTGTTCATATTTTGATTGATAGAAAATCTATTGTGTACTAGTCACGTCAGGAACAATTGGAAAGCAGTGGACCCAGAGGAGAGAGATTTGGAAGAGAAAAATATTTTAGACAGTTTCGCTGGATCGAATGTCGATTTGTTTGTTAACAACATTGTTCTTTGTTTATGAATTCAACTGTGCATCATACCGCGTGAAATCCATTGTGCTCAACAGGTGAATATTAAAATGTTCGGTTCCGTACCGGTGTTCAGTCGAGAACAACAACCCGTTGATATCTTGTTTACAAGAGGACAAACGGAGTTGCTGCAGAGCCAAAAGACTAGCAGTTCTGATTTGCTGTCTGAAATCAGAGTCTTAAAGATTGATAAATTTCTGTTGAAAGTTTTTTTCAAAGCACGAACAGCAACAGGTGTGTTGTCTGTTTTTAAGGCCGTGGCTTACATAAACGCCAAAGTTAATTAGAATGCAACATTTTAGAGCAAAAAAACAAAATCAGCTAGCCGTTAACGTTAATTAACCTCTTTTTTGTCAAAGACAAAGTGCAATTGCTTTGCTTTTCAAACTGCACTTTCAAGTAAATTCTTATTGCTGAATAAAAATTTAGCGAGTGTAATCTCGACATGCCCTCAAGCTAATTTGCAAGTAAAGAAATATCAGTTTGGGTTAAGCTCAGGTTAACCTAACCAATCGAGCATTAACTTTCTATGGGCGAGAGCGCATTGCGATCACGTACATATTGAACAGGTTTCAAAAGCATTGACCTTTTGTGTCCTGACTAAAAGAAAAACCCGAATAGTTGAATACATCGCATGCAACTACAAATTATCAAACCACAAAAATATATTGTTTTTATATTGAAATTTATAACAGATACTTAAAGAGAATTTTACTTTTAGAGTGTCTTTGGTTCTGCTGCATAGAATGTCATATCTTAGTTTTCTTCGTAGATTGACTGTTAATCCCGAA
>ERZ1740055.81-NODE-81-length-16067-cov-7.441794_pt1 | contig 16067 bp, 7 predicted proteins | sample MGYA00581747_ERZ1740055 | MGnify/ENA primary metagenome ERZ1740055 (study PRJEB43018, sample SAMN04849739) | marine metagenome | isolation source: floating plastic debris | place: Pacific Ocean | collected 2008-08-28 | study: EMG produced TPA metagenomics assembly of...
CAAGCAAACTTATTTCTCATGTCTATAGAGGAAGTGTATAAATAACTGCCATACCTAATACAGATTACAACCTTCCCATTTGACTGTGCTTTGAAAAAAGTAGCTATTGGTAAATATCCATCTCTTAGATAAAGTAAAAGTAAGCTAATTGGAGAATAAACTTAATGTAAAATGATTTTCAAAATAAAGTTAACTCATAAAATAAATCTATTATCATATAACTAGCTAAGCATTTTAAACTTGGTCTTTTTAAGACCAATTGAAAAGGGCCTTCTATTAGATGTTTTTGTGAAACTTTAAATTGTGCAAATTTATTGCAGTAGAAATTTTTCAAAAACCCAACAAAAAACTTCTCTGTAAGTATTTAAGTAGAAATCTCTACCCTAGCAGTTGTATTTCAACTGTTTCTGAGTATTGTCTGCATGGAATACAATTTTTATTAATTTCAAGTAAATCTACAGTACACCAGGAAAGATATGCCACTGAAGCATGTACAATGAAACTGATTGTATATTTTTTCCCATACCACATTTTTAGTATTTTAATTCAGATAAATTGAAATTACTAATTTTTAGAAGAAAAACAAACACTGCTAACACGAAACCCAAAGTTCAAGTCTGTTATTATATTTTATACACTTACTGTACCCCACCAGTGGAAGAAAACACCACATTGCTGGTAATGTCTTTATATGCTACTAGTCAGAAAAAATCAACCCAGTTTGAAATGTTTTTGCATTACAAACATTTGTAGAACTCAAAAGAAAGTCACCAAGGCTGGGGGAGGACTTCACAACCTTTCTGGGGCAGGAATGCTTGTCATATACCTGTTAGGTTTAAACATTTGAGGATTTAGTACTGCTTTGGGTACCAGAGATGAAATTTGGAAATTCCCATACAACGCAGTACCTTTTAGGGCTTCCTCAGTTTCATACAAAGTGTCTGATGCTGTTATCTTTAGCCTCATTAAATTGACTGAAATGTTGTCTGCATAAATACCTTTTGGATGGTACCTCTTAGGATTTGAAACTGACTTGAGTCACACCAAGATTGGTACCTCTTAAGGGTTCCATTGAAATTTTCTGACAAGCATCCCCTCCCCTAAAATAAAGTTGGGAGTCTTCCCTGGTTACCAAGTTTAGGTGGGTAAATTAATGTTAGATAACTAATTTTGCAACTTATTGTAGTTGTAAAGTGTCACCTGTTAGAGCAGAAAAGAGAAACAAAATTAAGAGTTCTGAAATTCAATACTGACACACTAAACCACAGATTGCTGCAGATCAAAAGGTAATTAACTTGAATACTTTTGAAGAATTTTGAATTTGACCTTCAATACAAAACTTAGGTAAGACATTCAAATGTGTCAACCAAAAATTAGACTGGTTTGATAAGGAACAAGCTTCTAATTCCTTTTTTTACTGAACTGTAGCTTACATTTTTCCTCAGAAACTTAAAATGCTTCATAGAAGCTAACTATAATACACAACATAAACCCTGCATTTATTGGATAAACTAAAATCAACTGTAAATGAATGAAGTTTTGCATAACTACATTGTATTTAGTATCTAGAATATACAGTACAAAGACAAGCCAAGTACAAGATTTATATATTGACAGCTTAGTGAACTTTTAAAATTTTTTTTTAGGGATGGGTGATTACCCATCAACGATCTTTTCGAGTGTTTGCAGTAAGACCTGCATCACTTCCTCCACTACTCCCTGAATCATCAGATTCACTACTTGCCCAACCACCCTCATCATTGTAATTTTCTATGTCAATTTCTTCACTTGTTGTGGAGTCACCCTCAGAGTTGCGAGGTCTCTTGGTGTCTGAGCCTAGTTTCTTGAGCATGTCTAGCCTTCTTTGAAGTTGTACTTTTTCCTTATTTAATTTTTTCTTTGTTTCTTGTGCTTCTTGATCTGAAGTTTCTAGCACCTTTTTGTGTTAGAAAACAATTAGTTAATATCTGTCACACAAAATATTTCACATTAATAGAGTATTGTAGTTGACTATTGTAAATCTTTGTTTACACTTTTACTGCCATGGTTGTAAGAACCGTATTTCCAAACAGGCCACAAGAATAGAAATTCTGAATGATAATAAAAAATGCTTTAAATAATTACCAAATCAGAATATCCTGGAAAACTGTTGGCTATTGATGGAAAATTAATGTAACTGGAAGTCAAATTGACCTAATGATATCAATCAACACAATTGCCAATTTCATATTCAATCATTGATATCTGCAATTTTCATTAATGTTTTATTAACCAATATTGAAGTTCTTGTTGCAGGACTCAATTTTACAAGTACTTTTAAAAGTATTAATAAAGCACAATGCAAAGGACAGTATCAAAAATAGTTGCAAAGAAAGTGAAAGTTTAAATTCAAAATTAAACTGTTGAACAAGTCAACCAGAAAATCAGATTCTTTTAGTAAAAGCTGATTAACTGCTGTGGCATATTTCATACTTAATTAAGCACAAGTTTCCTTGGGCAGCAATTCTTTTATTCTTACTTGAGGATGAGTTTGGACATGTTTTCACAGTTCAGTTCAGTCTCTGCAGGAAAAACTACATTATTGTTTACTGCTTGATACGCAAGAGAAAAATGCAATGTATTGATTTAGGAATAAAGGTACTTTATTAATAAAATGATCAAACACAGAAGTAATGCAGAAAATCAACTGATATCAAAAAAATATAAAGTTTATTCAATTCTGATTTTAAAGTACATTACCAAATTGATGTTGAAATTACAATATAATCCTTATAATCTAAGGTTCGATAAGCTATAAAAAGTCCTGTATGAAGAGTAGACTCCAGTAATTGTAAGTTACTAAGGCTTAAGACATCCCATTTTGCTTATTAAAATATGTACTGTAAAGTTCATACTTGAAACAAAACTGAGAACACTGTCCAAAAGGTAAGATCATACGATAGTACACATGAGCAAAGACTTCTGAACAATCACAAAAATTTCAAGAACTTGTCACATGACTGCTACTCCAGCACTACTACTGTATTATTACTGAATATTGATGTTCTAGAGTCAAAGGTCATGGCAAGATTAGACACAACTTTTGCAAACAATAACAATCACAAAATAGAATAAAAGTCTCTAAGCAATCATAAAAAAAACTGAAAATATTTTGTACATCATAGCAGTTTTTCAAAAAGGAAAAGATAATTGCTTTTATTAGCTAACATCTACTATTATGCACATCTATGGATTTAAAATGTATTTCTTAAATGACATACACTTGACTGGCTTTCTTTTCATTATACATGAAGTTGCTAAAAAGAGAAGTGTATTAAATTCCTAAAATGTCTAGAATGCTGTAGTTCTTATAACATATTTTAATGTCTTAAACATCATTTAAAATATCATCATCATTTCAGATGCCTCATGAAAAAATATTTCCCAATACAGAGACATCCAGAATGATTTACAAACAAGTTGATCAATTTCTTTCTTCAAAACAAACCATTTGGGAACATTTTTGTGGGTCATATTAGATATTGATTTGATGTTTGCCATTTCTTTTATTAGCAAGTTTTTGGATATATTGCCTATTCAGCAAAACATTTTCACATTCTCTTGTCATCAAGGATTGGAGAAAAACATACAGAGCCAAAGAGATTTTAGCAAAAAAATATACATGCATGAGCAAAGCAGAATTATAAAATATGAAAAACAGCATGTAGCTGCTACAGAAAGCAACTAATAGCAGGTTATTGGAAAGAAAGGAAAAAAGAAAAAAGGTTTGATACAATTAAAATATAAAGTACAAGTTTGCAAATAAAAAATCATACTATATCATCAACTTAAATGAACTTAAATAAAAAGTAAACTCATTGTATAAAGTTATATTTGTGGCCGAGCAAAAATAAAAATTCAGTTCTAGAAAAACATAGTGTAATTCACTTTAGGTCAAATTGGACTGCATCCCATGCTGCTATTAATATAATTTTATATATAGTAAAAATAATTAAAACACATTGTTCTTCAAACTTATTTTCCTAAAAACTGTTAAAACAAATCTATTCTTTATTCAACCAACAATTCCCACTGTAATCTCCAAAGGCTTGATAGCATCCATGCTGAGATACACAGCAAATGCCTTCCAAACTCTGTCTGGTTTATGTGCTACCATTGTACAATATACAGTTATTTACATATTGATATCTGATCAGTGGAAGACTAGTTGTTTCAATACAATTTTTCATCGAGAAATATTAAAAGTCTACTGAAAATGCTGCTGTATTAAAAAAATTGACTCTGGCATTCACTGCACAACATTGTTGAAGCAGCTTGAACTGTCATGGTTTAATTATAAATTCTTAACTGTTTTACTGTATCTCTACTCGCTTATACCTTCTTGAAACTATTATTCCTAAAACAAAGAAAACAACTTTTTTTCTAAAAAAAAATTTAAATACCTCTACTTAAGTTTCTTTGTACTAACACCTTTTAAAATATTCTAAAAGATGCATTTTCAATATCCTTTAAATTTACTGATTATTCACTTCAGAAAAAAGATGGAATTTTATAGCATACTGTTAATTACAGCATGGAAATTTCCCTAACAGCTTTCAGTAATGAGAGCATGAAGAAGCAATAACTAATGTTATGAAATTTACCAAAGTACAGTTTTAACAGCTGTAGCCATGGATTTTTACTGACAGATAACAACTTTGTTGTTCAACATTTTTGCAAACGTTAGGTGTTCAGCTGAAAATGAAAGACTGAAAAACTGAGCCAAAGAAAACCTGCATTTTTCCTGAAGCCTCACAGAATAGATGTAATAAAATCACCTGCCGAAAAAGTCAACCCAAGCACCAGCAATAACTGGCACAAACACACAATACTTCTAAATTTAATAACAGATTGAAATCCCAGCAGGATGATATAAGAAGCTGCAGCTACTAAGTATTAAATGCAGCAGAAGTGAAACTTGTGTGACTTTGATATTACAGTTGAACCTATCAGAATAATTTTATACAAAGCAGACTGAATTTCACCGATAACCAAACATTAGCAATCAACAGTTGCTACTGTATCAGCTGGCAATATACTTGTCAATCATATAATTATTGTTCTAAGCAATATTGCCGAAACTTTGAAGCATGAAAATATAACATTAAATTTGTAAATGACTTCTAGAGATGGGAAAAATGCCCAAAGATGTCATTCACACAAGCAGCTTTGTGCAAAAAATAGATTTGCATTTGGTTTTGTTATAATAAAGGCTGGTTTTAATTGTTGTCTTAGTGTTGAAAATAAAGTTTTTCTTGATTATTAATATATCAATGTCTACATTATTTTCATAAATATAATAAAGACCATGTTTTATGTCTCCACTCAGCATACCAAACAATATTTAAATCAACTTCAGAACTATAGCTGAATATTTTGTGTTGCCCCAGTGAATGAAGACTCAAGCTGAGACCTTATTCACAAAATAAAAGCTTCAGTTTTTAGCCAAGCCTTATTCAAAAGCAGTTGTGGCTCAAACAAGTTGAATAATCCAAGAAAAGCTTGAAGCAGGTTACAGTATTTTAAAATCCTCAACCACATAAAAACAAAATTAGCTGTATGCAAAAATATTCAAAGTGATAATTAACACAAACTTGGCTCAGTCTTTAAATTATTATGTGTACAAACTTTACAGTAAAATATATCAAACTGAGAGTTCATATTCTAAAATTAACATTTGTTATGAAAATTTACTCTTATCTGTTCTACTTTGAGAAAAATAAGTTGAGTCAGCTTTATTATGCTTGGGAAACTCTGAAGTGAAAACTTTGCATGTTATCTGCACTAAACAGCTGTCAAACGAGAACATTAATATGTAAAATCTAGGTTTCCTGTGCACCATGCCAGTGGAATATTTATTTTATGTCTTTTCATATTTACTTTAGAGATCTGACAGCAGAAAGAGGTTAGCCTTTCTAGGACAGAAATAAAAAAATCTAAGCATCTAGTTTAATCCATTAAAAGATAAAACTAAAATAAAGTAGAGATCGATCTGCTATGTTTACAGTTCTCCAAAAAAATTTCCATAAATGAGTTTCAAAACATGGAGGGAATAAAGACCCACACATGCTAAAAATACCAAACCGAATTTAAAACTGAAAGCAATTATTATTATTATTATTATAATCTTAAATTGCTATGTGTAACAGCAGAGTTGCCTAAATTATTAGGAAAGGCCGAAATCAGTCTAACACTTTGAACATATTTTTTCACATTTATGATTTTAAAGTATCCTATCCCTAGGTTTTGAATGTCTTAGCTTGACTGCTGCGAAAAAATATAAACTTCTAGTCACAACAAGCGAGGCTCTTCAATACAAAATTTCTGCATCAGGGAAGCGAATTTAATTTTTTTAGGCCAGCGAATTGTCTAGAAAAAAGAGTATTTAGAATTTAAAACAAGGCTAGATTGTTTCTATCACCTTAATATATTGTTGAGCACTCTGAAGCAGTGCTAATGTTGTCGCTTTCTGATGATCTGGTGGTTCAGGAACAAGCTTCTTTAAAAGCTCTAAGCAGTCCCTCAGATGAGCACGTCTAAAATACAACCACATCAGATTAAAATACATTTTTCTACGAGAAAAATGTTGCTGTCGACAACATTTCTCTAAAAATTTACAAAAGAAAGTTCAAGGTTAGCCCAAGAAAAAAAACACAAAACAAAGTCCATCAATATCATGCGAAATCTTCATTTGTTTTGTTTTTTAAAAACAAAAGACATGGTATTTATGTTCGCTCTGAAAATTTCGTGACGGGAATAACTTGGTGCAAAACTTTATTGCCACCTGATTTCATATTTTTTTTACTTTTTCCCGGTTGGCGAATACATATTTTTCATATGAGGAGCTTTGATCCAGTTTACACTGGTACCTGTCTCCATTGCGCTCCGATTTCATACCTCTTGAAACTGCCAATAAAACACTCATGTTATCAGCCTTGGAAAAAAAAGTCAACCCAGCATTGCTTTTCCAAACTTAAAAAATCATCCAAACCATTCTCATTTCTAAATAAAACGCCAAACCCGAAAAGGGAAAGAGAAAATTTCACCCGATATACTACGTTTTCAAAATCGCATGCATTTGCACGTGCAACTATATATATTCTGTTGTTTTGGCAGCCACGTGGCAGAGAAGAAAACGATTTTACATTTTCAACGTAGTTTTTTTTACTTTATCAACACGAATTATAACTTGCTTTTCGCAGATACATTTTAAATGTCTCACAGCAATTAAATGTTTACAATCAGTAGTTGATTCTTGTACACTTACCGGTTTTTCTCCAGTTGGTTGTGCGTCGAACGGCTGGCAGATGTCAGAAAAACATCGCAGATGCAAGAAAAAGAAGAAATTTAAATTTAGCTAGAGAAGCAAGATAAAATTTAATTTTTTTTTCACCACGCAATATCAAAAAGCCTTTAATTTGGGAAAGAAAACAAAAGGAGACGCGAACTACCTCACGATAGCAGTCATTCGTGTCAGAGTGTTTATAATAACATAGATTGAGGTGAACCTACGGAAACGCACCAGGTTCTTTAAAATAGTCCATACTTTGTGGTAAGCAATAACTTAAACTCATAGAAAAAGTTACAGGACAGAATCAAGAAGAAAAAACCTTGCTGAATTTGCACCTTAATTTAGTCGCGGTGGACCCCTCGTTCGGGGGATACCCGGGGAGCCTCGAAAAAAAAGCGAATGATGCACGAATGTACATTGCTAAGTGATTTAAGAGCGGTGAAACGTACAACTTGTTAAATTTTCAAGGAAATTTGCAAACGTAAGTTTCAAGTTCGACCTCTTTTCGAAAAAGATAACTTCACAGAGCTACTGTTAAAACATTTAAACTGTACGTGCCTAGTACAACAAGAAAAGTACACAGAGCGCCATGATTTTTCAAACGATTCTTCTGAGCGAGCGAAGGGACGTGGCAAAGCAAAGAGTTAAGAGTGTAATATTCATATGTATCGTTTAAAATAAAGTCTAAAGGTTAACAATTCCTTACCTGTAGCTTGGAGACCTCTTGGTAGTCTTTTTCTCTCGTTTAGAAGGAGTTTGGAATCGTTTCTTGCCTAAAGTTTGGGCGGAAAGAGGATATTAACGGGGCGTGAGAAAAACACGGAGCCACAAATTCAACTCGTTGAGTGGTTAAAAATTCACCTTCATCGCGTTGTTCTAAAATCTTTGCAGCTTCTAACAGTTGCTCGATGTTCATCATGATTTTGGACAAGGAAATTCACTACAGCGAAAATGAAACCACCGAAAAACCGAGATTTTTCTGCATGTGCAGCGTTAACATAAATAGTATTTCAAAACGAAAACAAGAAGTCTGTCACGCGCCCAAACGTCATGGAAATCTTACGCCAAGACATGCTTTCTGATTGGACAAAGAACAATTGGTTATATCACGAGGGACAGACTTCAAATTTATTGACCAATCAATTTGAAGTATTGAACAACGTGCTAGTTCACATGGTGCGTCAATGTTCCACGTGGGACAGATACTTCTGTCGTTGCGCGCAAATTATTTTTCACTTTACTTTTAAAAAACAAAGATTTATTCATATTGCAATAAAACACAGTTAACATTTAGCTCTAACGTTTTACTACAGGCGCCAAAAAAGCCACAGAAGCTACCGAGTGCTTGCTGTGGTTAGCAATTCATCAGTAAATTTTAGCAGGAAGTTGAGTCGGTGAGCCAGATGAACTGTATCATGAGGGTTTGGAAAGCTCTGACTAACAGGAACCAGGAATTTTATACGTTATAGTTAAGCCCCTGTATTCTCCACAATGGCTCCTTTTGTATTTGTATATATAAATAAGGTTCGTCCGCATTTCCTTTACGTATCAAGATCCTCGCTCATTTTGTCTTTCCGAGAAGTTTAGTCATTACGTAAAAACTCAATCGTCCATGAAAAAATCTCTTTTGAACTTTTTTTAACACAATGACATCTGTTTCCTTTGGGTATTTATTGAATGCGTTGGGTGGTGCAAAGCTTGGTATAAAGAATGTATTCGATTGTAAAACTTTTGTGCCGTTTTGAAAGCGCCAAATTCGTTTACACAAAAGATAAAAAATCGTCTGTCTCAACAAGATATTTCTTTAGATTTTTTTATTTTGGCCCGATTCGGTTGAACAGACAATCGCAATTGGTTGTTTTCATGTATGCTTTGCCTTTGAATCAGTACAACACCTAAGCTAAACGACTTATGTTATTAAGAATAGCTAAATGTATCAAATTATACCTGCGAAAATAAAACCATGCTGTGCTTGATTTATACAACAAACGATTCTTTCGCTTTCGTCTCCTTGCTTTTAAAATTTGTCATCATTGACATTGATAAAACTTGGGACTTGTCCTAGTTTTGGGTCAGGCGCTCAATACAAGTTACCGCAAGTTTATCACATGTACACATTCACAAATTTTGCAGCTTAAAAATACGGTAAAGTGTATTTACTCCTTCGTGCGAAATAATATGATTACTTTAGTTTTTTAATAGCTGTGTGCTTCCCAACTGCTTGCAAGTTCCAGTTAGTTGATATGCATTTCGTGCGCACAAGAACGGTGTTGGAAAGACACGTGTGTATGCGCTTTAATCCAAGTTTGTAAACATACTCCAGTGATTATCACTCGCTGTTTCCGCAAGTACAAGGGCAATATCGATATGAGATTTTCATCACCTAAAATTCATTGAAAGCCATTGGCAAAGCTCAAAGGACACATAATGTTTTTATGCATTGCCTGGCAACGTTGCATTGATTGATTGATTGATTGATAACTCGCTTTTAAATGCAAAAATAAACGATTACTTTCATCAACAACGAGTGTTTTTAACTAGAAGAAACATCGTTTTTAGCAAAAAGAAAAATGTTTTACTTGTAAGGATTTCACAAACTCTAAATACACTTTTTATGGATTTTCGGTAGAATCGAAAGATGTGACAGGTTTAAACTTGCACTAACAAAAGGTGTCTGTCATAACCCCGGCTGTGATGAAAGGATGACAAATATTTACTTAAAACCTCTTAATCACCCGTGAATGTCTCATCGTCCAATTTTAAAAGTTCTAGATCGGCCCATGTTTTTTGTTTCCGGGCGATTAAGCAAACAGTAATAGGCGATGATGAGAAGGTCTTGCAATTGAAAGCTGGTTGACTAATGACGGCCAATTATTATAAAATTTGATATTTTTGTTTGTACCTTAGCACTCCATTTTCTCTTTTAACTATTCTTTTGGTCTTATAAAATTAAACACATTTATTTATTCATTCAGGTAGAGTATTTCACTCTTTTTTGTTTTTTTGATGAGAACTTCATCAGGTGGAAAAGCGACCACAATTCAAGAAAATGCTAAATCAAGAACACGCCCAAGGCGGAGGAATCGCTGAGATTTTATAACTTCCAAGTTCATTTTTCAGAAAGTTCTTTTGTTTTACATTTCGGAACCAAAAATCTATCATGGAATGGGCAGCTAATGTCGATAGTGCAACATTGTTAGCAATTAAAGTAAAACACATGAAAATTTTAGTAGAACGATTTGCAGGACTCACTATTTTTTCCTTTTTATTCTCTATCTATTGGTAATTACCGTATATCCAAATATCGAAGCTCTTCTTGGATACACAGAAAAAATAGCGTGTACACATGAAGTTTGATTCTATTATCATTAAGAGCATTTTCGGCTAAAATTCCTAAACTTTAGTATTTTGGAACATTCACTCTTTGCCAAACTATAAGACGTTCTTATGAAACAAAAAAATTGTACACAAGATATCTCATTTTATAAAATAGGAAAAATTAATTTGTCCGAGTAGTCGCACGAAAAAATTAACCGAAGTCAGCTTGGTGGAACTTTGTCTGACCTAATGCCAGCATACTGAGGAAACTTACTCAAGATCAAGATAATTTTTTTTTCCAATTGCAATTTTCATCTAGGACGCTAAAAAGACGGTAAAGGAGATTTAAGGGAAGGGGAACTGAGAGAGGAAGGGGGTAGGTGCGCGGATACCTTCCTCTTCCTGAATAGTCATACAAGTGTCTCTGCCGGGTGGGCGCGAAAAGACCCACTATTCACAATGTGTATCTGTCGAAAAATTGATCAGTAGGCAGAAGCACAGCCTAAAATTGGTACATCAAAAATGAAAACCGGCTAATATCTTTTTTACGAGAGGCTGGGCAACAAAGAAATTATATGGATTAAGATAATTTTGGTTAACTGAAAAACTATTCCAGATAGATGAGATGCTAGCTCAATGAAATATCTATATACGCAAAAGTCAATTTAGAAGTTTTCCTTGGAGTAGGTAGACTTTGTTGCACGAATAGGACGAGCTCTTTTTAAAGTTGAAATAACTAGCGGTAAACTAGTGTGAGCTGCGTCGGTGTTTCCAAAGAAACAATTTAGTGATAAATATGTAAATTCTACACCGTATAAAAAGAGAACACTTAATGACGTTTCGGACGTTATTAGTCCTTCGTCGGAGTAAAAGAGGGACGAATGACTAACGTCCGAAACGTCAGTAAGTTTTCTCTTTTTATACGGTGTAGAATTTACATATTTATCACTAAATTGTTTCTTTATAAAGCTTACGTGAACCGGTTAGCTCAGTGTCCATCATCTCTGTTGTTTGAAACCAGAGATTTCAAGGATGTATGACACAAGTTAGTCACATGCAAACGGTAACCGATCTTTAAGTAACTGTAAAATCAGAAAGAGTAATGTCCAATTTTGTAAGTACCGTATTGGATAGCTGCATGCGTGTTCCATGAAATCGTATTGAGCCGCTCGCCCATACTAATACGTTTTTTGTTTTTATAATTTTAAGTTAGTTAAAAAGAATACATTTGAGAAAGCCGCTATAACATATTTTTGTATGAGCCATTATGCTTTTAAAATTTGTTTAGCGCAATTTTTAATTTGTAAGAGAGCTTTAAAAAAATTAAAAGTTAACTAAACAAAAAATTATTAACTATGGATGATTATTTATTATAAGTTAAAACAAGTCGGCAGTTGTCGAGCTGGACATTTAACAAATTGGAAATAAACATTACATGGAAGCCGCCTCGAAACGGTTCATTCAAACTGCTAAAACAAAATATTTGAGTAACCCGGCGATCCCACTGGCTTCTTCATGTGTAATTTTTCTTTTTATAATATTTTTCTTTTTATAATATTTTTGCTTTTTTAGGTCTTTCGTCTAAAGAATTAGAGCCCACGCGCTCTCTGACGTCACTCCCAGACGAAACACTTGAAAGCTGGACACGTTCAAGCTGAACACCGCGGATTTTGGTCAGACACATCTCCCATGTTGTGCAATTTTTTGCGTGCACAAAATCATATGACACAAAAGGGTATTGTTCATAATAAAAGGAACTTGAATCATTGAGGACAAAGAATTCCATCCTGTTAATTATTCACCTCTTAGTTTTTTACTGTTTTAGCTCCCTATTCCAAACACAGACTCTTGAAAATGAAGCAAAATCCAATATCGGACGTGGGAGGCAATACTTTTTGCTTTTTAAAGTTGAAATGTGGAAGTGTTCTCCTGAAACCAAGGTGAAGGTCGAATGCATGTACAACATCCGCTCTCACTCTTGTCAGAAAAGTCAAAACAATTTACACTGAAGTTACCCTTTTTTAGCAAAAAGTTTGTCTGTTTAATTTCACGCATGTTTTTGTAGAAGTTCAAAAGGTTGAGCTACGTGACTTGGTTGTGTTAGTATAAAATCAATTCTCCTTTTTTTTTTAAATAAAATGGGACACAATTAATAAACAGACAGTTAGCCATTAGTCATTACTGGCGTTCGGTTAGAAATAAATACTCGCTAGTATTCGGTGGTAAATAAAAATACTGCTTTTTGACAATAAAAATAAACAGAAAAAAATTCAGAAGTTTGGTTGTTTGCCAATTGAAGCTCTTAATAAGTGAAAATGAGATTAAACTTTATTGAAACATGGTTCGTGATGAGACAGCTTAGAACACTTTGATTTTTTTTATGATAATCATGTTTCCATTGCTCATTGTAATGCCGTTTATTTGTCATACGAGCAGACTAATGCCAGTAATGGCTAGCAGGAGTTGATCCAGATAATCATAATTGCTTGGTGATAGATTTAACAAATGAACAGATTCATGTAGACCATTTTTGGGGGTTTTAAACGTACCATTAACATTTGTGCATATTGGTGTGAAATGAAACTTAACAAAACTCGTTCACGTTGTTTTTCTGTAAAACTGAAATATGATGGTAGTTCGTTGCAGATACTTTATCATTCATCTTCTGCTGTAGAAGGACGTACGTATTTCTCGTTTTTGGGTCGTAAAAATAAACCCAGGAAAAGTAGAAACTTTTTTTGTCGGTCAAATTGAAGTATTTCTTTTTTAAAGCTGAAAGAACTCTAACCCTTAATTAAAGTTAAAACTGAATATTGCCCACAGAATAAATTAAATTAATGCCAGTTAGCATTTACACGTCATAAATTTACAATAAAGCTCTAAAAAAGCAAGATAGACAGAGTCATTCTAAGTCCAATAAATAGAGATCACACTGCATTTTTTACTGATTCAGTTTTGTTTTGGTATTTATTCATTTATTTCATTTCATTAATTTTCTTATATTTTCTTTATTTTCTTTTATTTAATTTCTTATACTCTACTTTATTCTATTATGTTGCTATATTAATATTATTATTAGAGTATTTATTTCATTTGCTCTTGTCTTTTTTCATTTTTTTATTTTATATTATTATGTTTATTATATCATACTTTTATTTAGTTTATTTTTTCTGCTTTCGTTTTTCATTCCATTTCTTCAAACTTTTTTGACTACTGAAGCATGTTTTTTTTGCGCTTAAGAAAGACTCAATATTTTATTTAAGTCAGCTAGATTTTAAAATAATATAAATGGAATGCTGCGTGGGTGTTTTTATAGAAACAGTTTTACAAGTACTGAAGTAGTTAAATTTTACATCGTAGTGAATTGAGAAAACATTTTAAAAAAGTCAGTCAATTCACTACAGAGCAAAATTTTTAAAACTACTTGTAAAACTGGATTTTAAAATAATTTGATTCATATGTAATGACACAATCATACAAGAAACTTCTTAAAAATTCTCAAAATATTCAAGAATATTTAGTCTCGGCTTGCGCTTAAAGTTAAAACTAAGAGAGTCTAAGAAAATTGTTCAAAATGTGTACAGAAAATAATTTATTAATTTGCCTTGAAAATCTTGAGCTTTAAATAAGTGAGTTGAGATGCACTGGCTCAAGTCATTTAAATTTAGATATGATTTTTTGTTTTAACTTTTACGGGCAATACTTAAAATTTAAAGTAGGATAAGTATGTGGATGTTATTTCTTTTAATTATATCAATTATAAAACATTTATTATAGTCATATAGAGAACAGCCGGGCATTAGGCAGCTATTCTGTCCACGTTGGACCTCATATAGAGGAATAGACTTCCGCTGGCAGAACATCATCAATTAACTTTGGCCAATATTGCTCGTGACCTAAAAAGAAGCTGGTATTCCCAAGTGCCTTGGAATTCGAATAATTTTAGCAAAACCGTTATCATGAAGATCAAAATTTATCGAGCGTTTTATCAATGCCATGGCTGCAATCTTTCACTGATCTCATTCGATAAGTTGAAAGCAACCTTTAGAAAGAAGTCTTTAATAAAGTTCCTTATTCGACATTCTGCTAAAATAAATGTGACAAAGAGAACCTATGATGTCTATCCCTCAGGGCAAATGACGTGAATCTTTGCGCAATACGTAAAAAGGGAGTTACTGGTCCTTTCTTTCCCTTACCACATTATCACAACAAAACTAGTATTAATTATAATATAACCGCACAATATAACAATTTTTATATAGTGCTTATTCTTAAAGCTCTAAGCACTTTACAAATGAATACAGAATTTTAACAGCCGATGGTCCTAGATAGTTCGCAACAGCTGCTCACATCATATATTTAAAACAACCGTAAATGCTCTCAGTGAAGAAGACGACAGACCACAATACCGGGATCACTACTTTGCTCTTTTCGACAAGTGCGTGGGTTCTTTTAAGTCCCCCGATAGAGTGTCGAGAGACTGGGCCACGGTTTAATGTCCTTATCCGAGAAGACGCGAAGGTCTAACCATTTGCAGATGTTAGAACAAACGCAGCACCTTCTCCTCAATTATTTTAAGGCCCCGAGTGTTGGTCCGGCCGGGAATCGAACCCGAGCCTCCCACACGATAGACTGGCGCCTTAATTACCAACTAGGCGAACCATCAATCGGATACTAAAATGTTGGCTTGTTTTGATTTGCCTGCTTTACTGGATGCGTAAAGCTTATGCAATTATCTTGACAAACAAGCGCCAATCTGCTCTAGATTGCGCAAATAAAGTAAAACTGAAAAGAATCTCTTCGACTTGCAAACTTGAACGGAAGTTCCGTGTTCTGTTTTCACTGCTGATCTTCAACAAATGGAGTCCATATTTCTACGTCACTCATCAAGTTAACTGTTAATAAGTGATAAAGAAACACAGGTGGCGTGAACCTGGAAACATACATACACCAACGCCTCCCCCAAACCTTCTATCCCCCAAGAAATTTTTAAAAGTTAGGTTTTTAGATTCGCTGGAAAAGCATCTTAATTTGTAAGTCCTATTTTAGAAAGTTATTTGGGCGGGGAAAGAGAGTGTTCATTGGAAAATTACTGAAGGGCCCTTGCCCCAGTCTCCACCATTCCCCCAAACTGCTCCTCCTTCTCCTCGTCCTTGCTCTCCACGTTCCCCGGATCCCATTCTCGTTCCCAGAGCCCACCGTTTTTGTTAACCGGCGGAAGGCGCCGGCGGCTAAAAAAACTTTGAGCTCTGGGGACGAGAATGCCACGATTTGAATTTTATTTGAATTTATTTTATCTTATCACACACTGGAAGAAAAATACATAAGAACAGCCTAAGCCAGGGGCTTAAATGGCCTAATATAGCTATAGCTAAATCCTTTACGAGCCTAGTGGCCCATGGAGCCGGCGCTTATCTCC
>ERZ1740055.82-NODE-82-length-15989-cov-11.086733_pt1 | contig 15989 bp, 6 predicted proteins | sample MGYA00581747_ERZ1740055 | MGnify/ENA primary metagenome ERZ1740055 (study PRJEB43018, sample SAMN04849739) | marine metagenome | isolation source: floating plastic debris | place: Pacific Ocean | collected 2008-08-28 | study: EMG produced TPA metagenomics assembly...
AAGCTATACGCAAGGACTTCTGGGTAATATTCCCAAACGCGACATGATAGATAGATTGACGAAAAGGTAAACTTAGACTCTGCCTAGTACAGGTAGCCCAAGTAAAAAGTTCGAGAAATGGCGCGCGAAACAGAGAAAGTCCAAGTATTAACTTTAAGTGTATTGACTGGAATTAGAGCGGCAGTCATTCATCGCAATCTAACCTGTGCTACACTCAGCCGAAACATAAACATTTTGCAAGACAGCGAATTCATGTCTGCCAACAAAATGAAGCGAAAGCCAAACTATTTACGAAAGAAAACAGTGCGAAACCAAAAACACAAATCATCTACTCAGGCAGGAGATATGCGGAAATTGAATCGATAATTCATGCATGAAAGGGCAGAACACGGATGGTGTTTGGAAAGATGCTCAAAAGTTAGTGAAGTTTATTTGTTTTTAGACTTTTGTTTTGTTTTCATTTTGCAACAACTTTCCATACCAAAATTTTATGTTACATTTGTGTTTGATAAGTAAAGCTTTGCTTAAGCAAAGTGTAGTAAATGCTAAAATTATAAGTCGACGTTTCGGCATCTCCACGGACACCATTGTCAAGACAAGCAATGCTATAAAGTTCAAGTCTCTAGATTTGCATATAAAACAATGGTTCAAATGAACACTTTTGCACAAATAGAGTCGCCTTGTACATTAAGTGCTTGGTTGATTTTTCTAATTAAAAGCGTCCCAAACATGTTTCGGGTAACCCTTAGACATCTTCAGTGAAGCAAGAAAAGTTACAATGTAGTTCTATATTTATATGCAGTGTTAGACACTGCCAATGCTACCATTAAACTACTCTGCATATTCATTGGGAAGCACCTTATCTCAATCAACAATTGTACCATGTAAATTTAAAATTTCATTTTTTATAGAATTTTTTCTCTATTAGCATTTCCTCCCCTCGCTTAGTTCACAAGTTCAACATTCCTTTATACTGTTATTTGCATTTAACTAGTAATAATTGGAAATTAGGGGAGTGCGTTCGACGGTCGCATGAAGTCGAGGCATTTTAAGACGGTCGCCCATGTGTTGTGTTTTATTCAAAATTGTTGGCTTCCATACTTTCACAAAGATTTGAAATAAATCTATTTTATCTATCTTTAAATGCAAACTTTAGGCAGAAATTAAAAGCAAAAAATTTCTTAAAATTCATAAAATGCTAGAATAGTAAAATACTAAAATTATTAATCTAAAAAGCTTTAAAATGCAACGACGTTTCAGTGTTAGCTAATGCCATAAAAGGTACATTTCCCTGGTGAATGGATAAATGTATCAACGCAAAGAAGAAAAGTCTAATTTTTCTAGGCTCACCGAATTATTCAAAAAGTAGAAGTGATAATGTTAAGAAATCTATTTACTAGCGACTGTAACGCACATTTTTTGTTGGAAGAGGACTTTTGACTATAAACAATCAATAGTAAGCAAGTCAATCAGAATGCAGGACTAGCAAAAGTCTAATAATAGAGTGATACTATTGATAATAGACCTCTACTAAAGTAGTCAATCAAGATGCAGAATCCACAATAGTTCATTAGTAGAGTGATACTTTTGATAATAAACCTTTACTAAAGTAGCCAATCATGATGCAGGATCTACAATAGTTCATTAGTAGAGTGATACTTTTGATAATAAACCTTTACTAAAGTAGCCAATCATGATGCAGGATCTACAATAGTTCATTAGTAGAGTGATACTATTGATAATAGACACCTAGTAGAGTAGCCAATCAGAATGTAGGATTTGCAATAGTCCATTAGTAGAGTGATAATAAACCTCTTTTAAATTAGTCAGTCAAGATGCAGGATTTACAATAGTTCATTAGCAGAGTGATACTATTGATAATAGACCCCTAGTAGAGTAGCCAGTCAGAATGCTGGATTTGCAATAGTCCTCTGATAATAGACCCCTAGCAGAGAAGCCAATCAAAGTGCTGGCGGTGTACGCGTGTATCAGGACGTGGCATCCATGTTAGTATAGTTAAAGTGGTAGTAATGACTTGTACATTTATATAAGAAAAAAAATTTTGAAAGAAAAATTAAAGAGCAGGGACTGGGAGGTTAAAGTCCGTAAAGTTTCGGGAATTAGAAGAGCAGGGAGATGGAAGTTTGGGATCCCCTTCATCTCGACTATAAATCTCTATTGCAAAAATTATTATGATAAAACTATCGGTGCAATTTAATTTTGGTAAGTCGACCGTTCACATGACCATTTTTTATCTATATACGTTAAACAGAATATTACAAACGCGCTTGGCGAATGCAATCGTCTTCGATAGTGATGTTAATTGTGATGATGATGATGGTGATGACAACGATTGTGGTGATGATGGTGATGATGGTGGTGGCGGGTGGTGATGATGATGATGATGATGATGATCATTGTGGTAGTAAGATAAATACTGATGATGTAGGTAACAAAAAAAATAATTTCAGGTTTCTCTTTCGCCACGATTTTGTAGATGAAAAGAAGAAAGGTATATTAGAAATAAAAACAAAGGAGTGTTATCGAATACTATGTATCACGTTGAAATTTTCGTTTTGTTTTATTCTTTAGTGACTTTAGTGTTTGTTTCTTGTAGATTGCTGCAAATCGAGGAAATCAAGAACCGTTGCAATTGTGGGCGCAGCTTTTAGTGGGGTTACCATGGCGATAGCTAATTTGGCTGGTCTGTTCCATGTGCCGGTAATAAGCTATTCTTCCACAAGTAGACTGCTTAGTGACCGAGACAGATTTAAGTCTTTTTACCGCACTGTGTCCTCAGACGAATTTCAGGCTCGGGCGATGGTGGACATACTCCATGCTCTGCAGTGGCAATTGGTAGTAACCGCTGCTTCCGACAATGAGTATGGCAGGTCGGGAATTAACGCTCTTAAACAAACAATACAAACTGATAACAGAAGAAAAATTTGCATTGTTGTGGACGTTATGTTTTCCAGGAGAGGGGAAGCAGGAACGTCCATCATGAAAAGCTTTTTTGAGAAAGTCAAGAATCTTCCCAAAGCCAAAGTTATTATTCTTTTTGCCGAGTTTCCAGATGCAAACTACTTTATGAGTGAAGCGACAGCCGCTGGTTTAAAAGACTACGTGTTCTTAGGTTCAGACAGCTGGACAGGCTCAAGTAAAGTGGTCAGTGGTCATGATCAACTCATTAATGCCGTGATTGGACTAAAACCATTAACAGTTAAAGTTACTTGTTTTAGTCAGTATATTAAACAAAAACTTCTTGAAAATGCCTACAAAGCGGACAGATGGACCGAAGAATATAAACAGCAGCTGAATTGTAGCAGCACAGATGTAAAAACATGTTCCCTGCACAACAACATTCATTCATTTGGCTATGTGTCGTATATAATTGATGCAGTATTTGCTGTTGCGCATGCTCTGCATCACATGTTCCATTGTACACAAACTGGATGTCCAGTAACATGGCAAAATGTCAACTTTCAACATTTGAATCAATTCTTGCAAAATGTTACATTTACAGGCTTTTTGGGCGAAAACATTTCTTTTGATGACACTGGTAGCATTAACGCTGGATATAGCATCTACACGCTAACAAACAACAGCTACAGCTATGTTAGGATTGGAAAATGGAAGCAGAATGCACTCGAGCTTCATCAAAGTAAAATATTTTGGAAAAACAGCTCCACAGTTGCGATTTCGTCTGTCTGTAGCAGCGAATGCATGCAAGGTAAGGCAATGAAAATGTTTCTATCGCTATTTGAAAAGAATTATTACTATTTTAGACTCTACTGATGAATAACGTGTTCAAAATGCCGCATTACGTAGAATCTAAAAAGATCACAGCCATGGAACTTTATGAACAATAGTGTTGTGAATTGGGATATGTTGAGTGGATGGCAATTGTCTATATGTGGTTTTGGAATTTGTATGGGGTCTCTTGAAACGTTTCTGTGAGCCGAGTTGCGGTTTGTTTTGATACTCTTGTGAGGGGAATTTTGTGCTGGCATGCATGACGTGTGGGACTGGAGAAGGGAATTTTGTGTTGAGATACATGACGTGGGAAGGACAATGGGTTTTTGTTTTGGAATAAAAATGTAAATTCTACACCGTAAAAAAAAGAGAATAAAAGGTTTTTGTTTTGGGGTTTCGAAACGTGAGTTTGCTTTTAGAACTGGTACATTTGGATTAACATTATTACTGACATCATTTCAGCAAGTAAAAGCCAAGCAATATATTTTAAGAAAATAGCTTGCGTCATCAACTAAACATTTGAAATTTTATTGTAAGAAAGTTAAGAACTTATCGAATTCTCATAGTTTGAAAAATAAGACCGGCCGGATTTGTAACAACAATAATAAATGAGTGGTTGATGTATTATGTTGAAATTAATATGTCAGTGAACCAATAGGATTAGGAGCTCGGATTAAGCCAGCAACTGCAATCGCACACAGCTGTTTCCTTTTTGGTACTTGGTATAGTGAGCAATGAATAAACAGCTAGCTAAAAGCCAACTGACGGAAGGACGAAACAGCTGTCTGCGGTTACAGTTGCTGGCTTAATCCGAACTACTACTCCTATTGATTCACTGACTGATTAATTTCAATGTAGTACATCAGCCATTCATTTATTTCTCTTGTTTATTACTAGTTGATTTGAGATGTTTGCGTTAAATATGGAAATAAATTTGTTGCTTTAGTCGCCGAGCACATTTTTTGCGACTAGAGCTTATATAGAAGCCAGGCTTTATACTGTTACCGTACTTATTCAAATATACATTTATGGCGTTTATCTAATTTCTATGTTTCCCGAGGGATTTCTTATTCGTTGCAAACCCTTTTCGAACTTTCATGGAACACTATGATAAAATCTTAAAAAGAAACATTTCTAACAGTTTCTTTCTTAATCGATTTCAGCGATGCAAAAAGTCTCAGCAAAGTCTAAAACAAGCAATATGCGGATCATCCTCGGTGTAAGAACCTGTGAAGTTCACGAGTGACGTAAAACAAAGAAAACAATGAAGTCAAAACAATAGATAGAACGAAAGTAATAGTGACAAAACAAAGAAAAAAGTTCACAGGTTCTTACACCGAGGATGCGCCCAATATGCAGCAATTTTTCTCCATTGTTTTCATTCGAATATTTATATTCATTGTTTTTTTAGTTTGTCTGACGTGGTATGATGCTTTGCTTTCATTCTTGTAAAGGAATACCGCAGACCGTCAGGCTGGCAGGCTTACACACTCTCCACATTGTCGATTGATAGATAGATAGGTAGATAGACAGACAGACAAAGAGACGAACGGACGGACGGATAGATGGATGGATGGATGGATAGATGGATAGATAGATAGATAGAAAGAACATATAAACAGATATAGAAAGATATAGACAGATACTGAGACAGACAGACAGACAGACAGACAGTTAGAGAGGAAACCAAAACCTAGACTTCGCCTACTTATCGGTAGCCCGAGTAACTATTGATCAGTTTATGATTTTCATAAATTAAGTCAAACTTAACTCTTTTTGCAGGATACTACAAAACTCCACACAGCTCGTTTCCCGAATGTTGCTGGGATTGTTTGAAGTGCCGAGGTAAAACTATCACAAACAGGACGGGTGTAACAAGCTGTATTGAGTGTCCAGTTGGGACGTGGCCAAATGGCCTCCACAACGCGTGTTTAGCGATCCATCCGACTCATCTGAACTACTCAGAAGTCTGGGGGCTAGTAATACTTGCCGTATCGAGCTCTGGTGTTTTGGCAATAAGTTTTACGTTGGTTGTGTTTTGTCAATACCGCGACACAGCGGTTGTAAAAGCGGCGAGCCACCATCTTTGTTTTGTTCTGTTAGCAGGTATCGCAATGTTCTTTACAACGCCAACAGTTTACGTCGCAAAACCTACGAAATCTTCCTGTCGACTTCTTCCATTTTTGTTTGGCATGTGTTTTGTCATGGTAGTAGGTAAGTTGTCAATCCACCACACTAGTTCTTATTGGTAGCAGCATTTTGCCAGATTGAGTTAAGAATTATTTATTTAAGCGACCAGAATTACATAGACAGTTTTTAATAAACCTTATTATTTAGGTAAACTGCAACAGTTTAATCTTTCCGGGAGATAAAGACCCAAGTTTGGTCGTAAAATTGGAGCCTGCAAAGACAAAAAGGACTTGCGAATTGTAGAAAAAACTAATAGGGGAAAATTTCAAATAATTAGGAATTTTATTGTAAAAGAAACAAAATTAAAAATCAGTCATTTCAGTCTTGTTAAGATGGCAGGATTTGCTTAGTTTGCTTGCGGCTCTTCCAATTAGTTTTTGAAAAAGTTTTATATATCGGAACTAACCAGTGAGAATCGGAAACGAAAATATCCTGTACAGGCAACAGTCTCTTTTCCACTCCGACTCCTTGCTCCCGGATCCCGTCTACGCATCCGTTTGTTTACGTCCCAGCTTTCCATTCAAGTATGCTGCTTTGAATGACTGGAAAGATTTCTCATAAAAGTTTTAGAAACTCAGTTTTACTTTTAGTTTTAAAACGTAAAGGGAACCTCGGCTGTCCAACAATATTAATCAAAAATAAGAGTTTTCTTTTACTTGTGTCTAAATTAACAGCTCAAATTTGATAATTCTGTGTATATAGCTCACGCCAAGCTATTGGTTTTCCTGCGGACCGCCATCTTGAAATGTGACGTGTTGCGTTGCAGTACCAGACCCCCACTTGTTCATTGCTATATTGTTTCTATAAAGAGTAGAGACTGGCACTGCAACGCAACACGTCACATTTCAAGATGGCGGCCCGCAGGAAATTCATTGATCAAAATCAATCGCTTGGCGTGAACTATATACAGAGAATTATCAAATTTGAGCTGCTGATGTAGACACAATTTAAAGAAAACTCTTATTTGAGATAAATATTGTTGAGCAGCCGAGGTTCCCTTTAAACGTCACCCTTTTTTCACTCAATTTTGGAATTTTTGATTATTTGTAATTTCCATTTGTTTTGCAGTTTCCGTTCAACATCATATATAAATGTGATCATTATAATTTCTAAATCATACCTGATGCTAGTCGAAATATCGTGCTATAAAACATCAATTCTACGTTGTATTGGCTATTTTTTTTTACAGTTTTTGTCTATTACTGTTTTCTATATTCTGCAAAAAAAAATTAAATGCTGAAGGCAACTAATGACTTTAATTTAAAAAAATATAAAGATAAGATTTCGGCCATTCGCCCTTCACTACCTAAAAATATAAAAAATATCTAAAAAGTTTAAAATACATGATTAATTCATGCTCTGGCTATAGAGTTGATGAAATAAGCTAAAATACAGAAAACAACTAGTACTAGATAAACTATTATTGAAAGCGCAATGCCTGTGCAATGTAGCTTAAATGACAAACACAAAGTATAGATAGCACATACGTGCTAGTAATTAACTTGAAGCCACAATAATGGCACTAAGACCACGTTGGTAGCAGGCCTTACCCCTTAAATCTACCGTAAAAAATAGTGAGCAGCAGTGATGGTAAAAGCACAATGCTTATGGGATGTGTTTATAAAGATAAGCTCAATTATAGATAGCACAAAAGTGCTAGTAGCTAGCTTGAAGCCGCTATATTGGGCACAATGGCCACGTTGGTAGCGGGTTTTACCCCTTAAACTACCATAAAAATTGGTGAGCGTGATTGCCAGCAGCCATGGATAGCTCTTTCGTCCTTTGTAGGGCTCATCAGCATTGCAAAGCTAGTTAACTTACGCTTGGAGTTTAAGAAAGATCATTGCGGTTATGTGAGTTTTTCTCGCGCCGCGGTAAGAATTCAATGTCAAAAATTGTTAACTTAAACTTATTTTTTAAAAGGAACCATTCTAGTAAAGACGAACAGAATCTCGCGAATCTTCAACGAGAAATTACTCCAAACAGGTCAGGCTAGTTTCCTTGGTAACCAATGGCAGTTGCTTCTAACAGGAGCCCTTGTAGTAATCGAACTTGCTGTCACCTTCGGTTGGGTCTACGGTAGTTCTACCCCTCAACCCCGGATAAGTTACCACGAATCAACAAAGGAGGCCTCTTTGGTATGTGATCTATCTGCAAGTGAGGTGGGTTTTTCGGTATGGCTGATCTACAACGCTGGTATGGTTTTAGTATGTACTTATCAGGCATTCCTAGTGCGGAAGGTGCCACAGAACTATAACGAGTCAAAGTTCATTGCTTTTACGATGATGACAATCTGCATCACTGTTATTGTCTATATTCCCTCTTACATGGGTACTACGGGATGGTATCGCACAGTCCTTTCGTGCTTTATGTTCTTTTTTATAGGTTCTGTCTCCTGGGTTTGCATCTTTGTGCCAAAACTTTATATTATTCTTTTCCGACCACACAAAAATATCGCTATGAGACCATCCGTCAGCTCAATGACGCTTGGGGTAATCACACAAACAAATGCTTATAATGACGGTCTCGATGAGACAGTTATTTTGAGCAGGACCAGCTCTGAGACATCGTGTGCCACTGGCTGTATAAATATTTCATTCGATGACGACAACTGGACTAGCAAGTTAAGTGTACGAACACCGTCTGTTAACTCCATTTGCAAGGATTCGATTCTCCATGAGCAGCAGTCTCCTCAGAGGATCACATCTGTTCGCTTTGAGGAGAACATTCTCAGCTTTTCGGAGCTTCAGTGTAATTCTCAAACTAGCTTTTATCCTGACAATGTTAATCGGAGCAGTGATCGTGATGAGCAAATCTGGTTCGAGTCAAAAAATGGCACACAAGAGATCAACGAAGAAGAGAAAATGCCTCGGGAAATGAAAACTTCAGTTGTGCGTTTTGAAGATGAAGTCATAGAAACTACAGCACCAAAGAAAATAATAAGAAGACATTCCGACATTCCATCAAGTGGAATATTAAAAAGTACATCTTATGTTGGAGAACACAAAATTAACAGAAATAAAAACAAGTTTTTTATGAATGGATTATTTATGGGAATGGAGTATTGTAAGAGGGAAGGGGAAGACAATACAAAGTCATCCATAGACAGGTTACCTCCATCTCAGACGGAAGTGTCGGCTTCTAGTGACGTTGACTGTTATCAGGTAGCAAAGAGAAATTTTAACAAAACTAAAATTGTAGATAGGTCTCTAGAAAAGAAAACTTCAGTTGTGCGTTTTGAAGATGAAGTCATAGAAACTACAAAACCAAAGAAGATGGTAAGGAGACATTCGGACATCTCATCTGGTGGAATATTAAAAAGGACATCTCATGTTGGAGAACACAGAATTAACAGAAATGAAAACGGAAAGGTTTTCCATGAATGGATTCTTTATCAGAATTGAGTATTGTAAGAGACGGACCATTAGATATTTGAGGAAGGAGGGGGGAAAAAACAATTCGAGCACAGCTTTAAGCCTTACACATAATTCGTGCAAAACGAAAAGGCAAACAAACTCTGCCATCGGATGGCAGAAAAAAAAATCCTGCAGCGTCTTGAGCCGAGAAAATATCTTGCGGAGAAAGAAATGCCAACCCTCCACCCCTCAAATATCCAATGGTCCGTCCCTAAGAGAAGATTGTACAAAGCCAGCCATAGACAAGCTATCTTCATCTCAAATGAAAGTGTCAGTTTTTAATGAAGTTGACAGTTATCAAGTAGCAAAGAGAAATTTTAACAAAACAAAAATTGAATTTAAACGCAGCCTAAAACTAAAAGGAAATGTTCCGTTTATTAGTTTCAGTAGCGTTGAGAAACAATGAAAACCGGTACTTGACGACTCCAAAGCACATACTACCCAGATATTGAAATAAGGTTTTTAAAACAAAACGGTTTCCGAGATCTGTTTGCTATGAGCAGGTTCCAGGTCCCACTCCACGTATACAGACAACAAAACCAGATAGGGCACTGGGATTGTGTCGTAAAGCAAAACGATTACTTGCTAAAACTATAGATAAATTGAACAAGGCTTCTGGAACTATTATTGACAGATATTTTAAACAAATTTGAAATTTTAAAAAGGTTTTTTGAGGTATAATTTTTTCGCCAAGAAATTTATATGTCGCCAGTTTTCATCTGACGTCATGGCGGCCATGCTGGTGTACCCTTAACAAAAGAATTCTGATTATTTATTATATTTGGGAAACCAACATGGCCGCCTATGCCTATTTTGTCTTTTGTGTCTCTTGGGATTGTGTGAAAACCAACATAGACTGGGTTCGCTGTTTATGTGTAGAATTTAGATGACTTTGAAGTAAAGTCAAACTACAAGAACATGCTAAGTGTTTATGTGTTCAAGTTATTTTTATCCACTCACAGTTGTTTTCAGGTGCCTTTTAAATTTTGGTCTTGTAACAACAAGCTTTTTAAAAGTGAGAATTGCAAATTAATTATTTAAAACTTCATTCACAGTTTGAAACCTACTGACAGAACTCAAGGAGTGTTTTGATTAAAGACTGGTATTAAGTAAAGCCAATGTTTTTGTTTAACTTAAAATATCAAATATCTTGATTCAAATATCTTGACTCAATCTTTAAAAGAAGATACCACTCAACTTTAAAATGAAAATATTTGTTTTTTCTCTGTTGGCCTTGCTGTTTATATGAGTTGGCTGACTTTATGAACGAATGAAAGAAAACTTGTCTTTTTGTCAAGTTAAATAACTCACTCTTGGCTCCAATTGAAAGAAACCAATATATTATGGTAAATGGATTAACAAATGAAAATAAAGCATACTAGAATAAATTAAAAGAGACAGCGATCTCCTACCTCGTCAAAGAACAACTGTCAAAGATGACTCATTCAAGACATTCAAGATGCATGGCCACTGAATGAAAAAAACGCAACCGCGAGCAACAAGTCGTGTTTACAACATTTTATCGATGTATTCAAGCTAGATTTTTAGTAATATTTTAAAAGCATTTTTTATTCTGTTTTCCAGCTTGTGAAAGTTAAGTTCAGATCAATGAAACAAACTGGCTGTGTTAGTACAAAGTTGTTAGTATTCAGAGTATGTGGTTTAGATTTGGAATCCATCATCGAGTAAAATTCCTAAATCAGACAACCATTTATAGTGGTAGCAACAATTTTGTTTTAGTGAAGTTGGTAATAACTTTATTCAAGACAACTTAGGTTTTAGTGATTTACTGCAAGCACATTAGGGGTTTATGTTACTAAATACCAGAACCCAGAAAAAGAAAATTTCTTACTAGTAAAAATTTATATAGTTGAAAAAATATTGAACTGCTGTCCAAGCTGACTTTTAAATCGTGTGAAATGTTAGTATTTAATCGAAACTAGGTTTGGTTTTTATTTGATTTGTCAGTTTAAAAAAAAACTCCATGTATGGCATATTATGTATGTTCGTCTCCAATACATTTTGTGAAACGATTCTCAAATGTTCTCAAAACAACACTAGGCTTGCTGTCTCCGACACAGTTTTATACACCGGTGACAAAAGCTCTGCTTAATTTTATTACCTGTACAGAACTCGATTTGTCCAGAGTTACTAATCCAATTTAATAAGCTTTTCATCAAACGAAGGCATTCTTTTGAAACAATTTAGTTATTTTCCAATGTTTTACCGAGTATAAGCTAGTGGAAGGATCGAGAAACGGTTGTCTGAATGAAACGAAAGGAGATCCGCATTCATTGTTAGTTTTTCCTTGGGATTTTTCTTGTATGCTGTCAACAATTTGACAAACCAGATTATTTTCAAGTAGAAATGTTTTTAAATTTTTGTAAACGAAGGGGAGTATGAACTCGAGGGAAACCCCACACTAAGACTGCTTGAGTTTTCGCTTAAAGATTTCAAATAGGTGAAAATCGTAACCCAGGAAAAGAAATTTTTGATAATTTCTTATACAATCAGAGAAATAAAGCTTATTTAAAAACAGAGTCAGAATAAACTCGTTTAAAGTTAAACTGAACATGAGTTGCATTGAATTTATGTTATCGGCGGCAACGTTTTATCATTTAGGAGTACCATCATTATTTTCAGATAAAATCTTAACTAACCACTGTTTCCATTCCCGGTACAACTTCTTCACTTCTTTAATATTAAATGTTTTATGTAAACTAGCTCCCTTAAATGAAAAGCTTTTTGAACAAACTTTTGTGTTATTCTAAATTATTCGATACAGTTTTACAAATAGTAAAGTTTTACACCGTAGTGAAAAAGAATTTTAAAACCGACGTTTCGGACTGTAGTCCTTGGTCGGAGTGAATGCATTAAATTCAGTCCGACGAAGGACTACAATCCGAAACGTGGGTTTAAAATTCTTTTTCACTACGGTGTGAAACTTGAATATTTGTAAAACTGTTTCTTAGAAACACCGACGCAGCATCCATGCTTTATGTAAATTATTCGATAGGTTAAAAATACTTTAACATCTCTTGAATTAAACAAAAACAAAACAAAACAAAAGTGAAGTGAAGTTGTTTGAAATATTATCTGAATTTTGTAAATGTTAATTAGTTAAGTTTTATTTCTTATTCTTGAGGTAAATGTTAAGCAAACAGATGTGGAATGACTGATTGCCGCAACTACGAAATGCTATAAAGTTTTGTTAGTACTGTTTCATTGATTCTTCTGCAGCCGTCATCACATATTCTTATCACACTTCAGGCGCGGGCTCAACACACCGCATTCCTGTTGTATATCTACAAATTAGATACGCCAAAAGTTTCTGGTTACAGTTTTGAACGAAATTCGGCTCATAAATGTTCTTCACAAAGTACTGAAGTATTAATAGCCACGAATTAAACTTTAACAACGACGTACAAATTGAATTCACGTTCTCCAAAAATCGTAGTATTTGCAACATATAAATAATTCACTAACTCGCGTTAACTTGTAGGGAAGTACAACTGCTATGTTTAATTTTTGCGAAAGTCTTTTTGGCGAAAGCGTTCGAAAGAATAAAACAAGAAAACAGATTTTATAAATGTTATAGGAAAAGAAGTTTAAACTTTAAACTTTTAAAAAACACTGACATATGGTAATAAAAGAAAGCTGCAGTGATCTTAAAAACCAAAACTAATTTAAACAACAACACAAGTGTCAAAATTAGCTTGCCGTTTAGTTTTGTTAGAACGTATAAGAATTTCAGTTTTCACAAAACGCGCTTTCACCAGCAAGTATGGTTGTTTACGTACATTTATCACTGATACGAAAGGTATGTTTATCCTTGCGCATGCCATAACTCACACGATCATAGCCACAAAACATGCACTCTCCATTGTAAACACATACAGTATTCTCTCACATCTTTAAGACAACACATAGATACAAGTACAACATAAGAAATTTGTTTCATTGTTTTTTTGTTTCATTGGCGGGCAGGCGAGCGTAAACGCAAGCCCACCCAACTATCAAAAATTATGCACCGCGTACCCACGGATGGGCTCCACGCAGAAACGACCTAGTCTACGTGCAATGACTAGGACGGTCTCTGAGAGTACTGCCTTGTTGATCACAGTACTCCAGTGCATTGTTAGTATGAGTTGTGGTTCCGTCGTTTCCGCCTTTTATAGCCAAAAGGCGGGAACTGTACGCCGCGTTCACCGTTAACGCGATTTTATCAGCCAATGGCTTGATAGCTCGGAAAACTTTAATAACTTAGTGGAGTTAGTTATTGACAAACAACTTTCTAACTACAAAGAATCCCTGCTAAAAGATCATTTTTGTGTTTCTCTGATTAAACAAAAGGCTCATTTAAGCCTTCTGTTTGTGCTTGGAAGCTTTGTCAATAATTTATTGTTGTGAATACTTTCAGTCAGACTTGATTTTCTAGTCAGTTTTAACTTTGTGTTTTGCTTGTATCTGCAAAGCGAAAGTGATGTTGTCACATTTTACACCTCTGTCTTGCAGTACTAAAACTATTTGTTGCAGTATACAAAAACTTTACAGTTTTAAAACCAAATTTGATTTACGGACTAATTCTGCAAATGGTATGCGTGGCTTTATCACGGCAGGTTCTTAAATAAAGCTTTATAGTTTTGTCAATTGGTTAAACGCCATCGAAACAATTGCTATATATTTCTTTCAAACAATTGAAGACCTTAACCATAATTGAAATAATTAGTTATCTTACACTAATCACAGCTGCAGATTTTCACTGTTTCCCGAAAATTATCAAACAAAATCAAAACTCATAATAAAACTTCACAGACTTTAAAAACTTTAACTCTAAAAGAATGAAGTTTTACATAATTTAACACTTTTGTCTTCAAAAAAAATGAATCTATAACAATAAATAAATTTATAAGTATGATGCTAGAACACTTGAACTGAGGTATGAAGCTGTAATCTCAAAATACTGTGATATCTTTGAAGCCCTCTGATGTCTCTCTCTAAACAATTTTCCAAGTTTCTCGAGAGCTATCAGTATGATTGTGGCAATCACGTCGGTTTCTCATCAAAAATTATTACCGTAATGTCTCTTAAAAAATAAAACTTCTCTTTTTTTACTCTGAAGAAGACTGTGAACTAAGCTTCCGATCAAATTGTCTAATGTTTAATGAAAAGCAAAACATCTCACACATATACTTGGTCATTTTATAGTTTCCAAATCCTTATTTCAGCACCGAAACTTTGTTTATGTTCTCTTTTGTTTTTCAAAATTGCTTGAATTGAAAGACACTTTCAGATAACAATATTCCAATAGTCTTTTAACCAAATTGTTATTGTTATTGTTTTTCTTGACATTGTTCTTTCTGAAAACCCAAATCAAGGTCCTAGCTCTTTTACAAACAAACTTTACTCAAGTTTTAAACTCCATCATCAGTTGCAAACGTAACGTAAGACGGACCTGTAATTTCGAGCTTTTGTTGGTTGTTCTGACGAAAGACAAACTTTCGAAACGTCAGCTTCTTACATTAAGACGTCTATGAAATATTTTAACTTTGAGTTGACTAAAAGAGACTTTTTACGGTTTTTCGTCGTAAAAGATAGCATTAGAACAAATGTTTTAAAAACAGCAGTGCTGATGTTAAATCTTAATCATTGCAACAAAGAATATAAGATAAAACTTAAAACGCTGGTTTTTTAATGCTTGGCAATTTTTTTTTATTGTAATCATAGCAACTTTTCAGTGAACGAGTATCAGAGTGCAAACTATTACTGACTATATATATCTACAGTCAAACCATTAAAGAGCTAAGGGCCTGTTCGGCAATCTGCAGAACTTTGAGGACTCGTCAGTGCAACTCAGGCCGTTTTCAGTTTTCAAACGACCTTGAACGAACCGCTATCAAAAATTAAATGCACCGCGTATCGACAGATGGGCTCCACGCAGAGACGACTTTGTGTAACCACAATGACTAGGACGGTCTCTGAGAGTACTGCCTTGTTGATCACAGTACTCCAGTGCATTGTTAGTATGAGTTGTGGTTCCGTCGTTTCCGCCTTTTATAGCCAAAAGGCGGGAACTGTACGCCGCGTTCACCGTTAACGCGATTTTATCAGCCAATGGCTTGATAGCTCGGAAAACTTTAATAACTTAGTGGAGTTAGTTATTGACAAACAACTTTCTAACTACAAAGAATCCCTGCTAAAAGATCATTTTTGTGTTTCTCTGATTAAACAAAAGGCTCATTTAAGCCTTCTGTTTGTGCTTGGAAGCTTGTCAATAATTTATTATTGTGAATACTTTCCGTCTGACTGGATTTTCTAAAAATAGTCAGTTTTATTTTTAACTTTGTGTTTTGCTTGTATCTGCAAAGCAAAAGTGACGTTATCACATTTTACACCACTGTCTTGCAGTACTAAGACTATTTGTTGCAAATACAAAAATTTTACAGTTTTAAAACCAAATTTGATTTACGGACTAATTTTACAAATGCTATGCGTGGCTTTATCACAGCAGGTTGTTAAATAAAGCTTTTTAGTTTTGTCAGTTGGTTAAACGCCATCGAAACAAATGCTATATGTTTCTTTCAAACAATTGAAGACCTTAACCATAATTGAAATAATTAGTTATCTTAC
>ERZ1740055.83-NODE-83-length-15972-cov-7.832443_pt1 | contig 15972 bp, 10 predicted proteins | sample MGYA00581747_ERZ1740055 | MGnify/ENA primary metagenome ERZ1740055 (study PRJEB43018, sample SAMN04849739) | marine metagenome | isolation source: floating plastic debris | place: Pacific Ocean | collected 2008-08-28 | study: EMG produced TPA metagenomics assembly...
GTAAGACCGTCGCTGCTTGTGATAGATGTGCGAAGTGCATAATCAAGAACAATAAACGGCACGAGGGGGTCACCTTGAAGAACACCAATCTCTCTAATCTCTCTAATCTAGAATCTCTCTACACTCCTTCAAAAGGAGGAAATTTGGGCTGGCACATGTACAGAAATGTTCCCGATAGTTCAACATTTGTCTACGTCCGTTTGCGAGGAACTTTGCAACCTCTTTTTTCAGCTGTTGTGTTGAGAAATGTCTGAGTGGTGGAGTAATTTAACGGAGGAAGAACGTAAGAAGTTATGCATCAAGTGGTTGCAATCAGCAATAAAGAAACGTCGGTTGTGGAGGAAGTCCGGACAAAAGGTTATCGAGTTGCTAAAAGACTTAGAAAGGCTTTTTAACACATTTCTTTAAGGGGTTCTGTAGAGGAGTAGTACCTTTCCGAGATAGCCTTTTATGGCGTCCTCGACTGGTCTCCCTGCACCCAGCGCTATGTGATGCGAAAAATACCCAACTGCAGTCTGCAGTAGCCTCTCCATAGTGAAGACCGTTGTGCGTGGTGAAGAGCCACATCCTTCACGAGGTAACCCTGTTAATATGCATGGGCATAGACAAAACACAACGGATCTAGAGCCGACTTTCTCGAATATAAAGTCCCTCTATTCTTACGGGTAGTTGTAGTTCCTGTGGCGAGCACCGATAGACTGGCGTTTCGGCAGAGAGAACATCGCAGCCTCGCGGACGATCATGCTACATGACAACGGGAAGGTGCACTGCTCCAGTTAGCGGAGAACCGTAAGCGTATCTCAGGCATGGCGACCCGTTATACGTATCCAGCTATCAGAAAAAACATGATAGTTATTTAAGATAGTATAAATAGCTTATTTATTAAAACACATGTAAATTTAAAGAAAAAACATTTAGATAAATAAATTTTGGCATGCATTTGTTTTTATTCTTTTTATTTTGACAATACAGCCTGTATTTTTAAAATTGTCTTGTAATTTGTTTAGTTTTATATTATCTTTTGTTTTGCATACAGCTGAACACATGCTTTGCATGGATTTAAACTTGAATTCAAACATACACTAAAAACTACCCAACATACAAACTCTAAAATGACTATTTGTACAAATGTAACAAAATTGACCAGTTGTAAAAAAAAACAAAAATTTGTGGCTGTCTTGCTGGAAATTCACTACTTGCTTTCATTGGAATTAAGATTTATGCTCATATTCACTGGTAAGTATTTAAAAGTGGCAGCAATGGAGAGTTCATCAACTGTTTTGTCTGCTAAAAATCTTGAAATGCTGACTGTTAAATATATCTGAGCTTGTTGCTTTCACTCCAATGATGAAAACGTTAGAGAACTATGACTGAATGTTTGGAGAGCCCCAGTTGTTGTTGCATCACAGCTCTGTGTAAAACTAGCTAAAGATATTTAACATAATGTATGTTGTTGCTGAGATTTTGAACTGTGGTGTAACTTGAAATTGAACATAGATCTGTATGACCAGTCAATTCTAAAATTTCAGCAGTTCAAATTTCCCAGTAAGTACTTGAATGGTGGTTTCTCTTGTAGTGTTCAGAATTTTGCTGTATGGTAGTTCAAGCAAATATCTTCATATTACTTGGTTATCATTCATGAGTTTTGTTATTATACCTGATTGGTCCCAAATGGTCCCAAACTTTGAAGATTTTCCAATGTGGTGTTACTTACACTCAAGACTCTGATATACCCACAAAAATTGTTGTGATCAGGTTTTCATTCTAGATTTTCACAAAGGTAATGATTGGTAGAAGAATTTGTTATTCAAAAATGTGACTGTTAAAATCCTGGGAAAAGGTTTCCATTTCACCCTTGAAGTGCTCAGCAATGTTGAGCTCTTATGCATGTGGCACTGAGCTTGTAACAGAAAAAGGGCACCCTGTGGACCAGACAAAACTTGTCGAGTTTTCATTGAGAATTTAAAGAAACTTGGTTGAGTTCTTGTCAAGATTTATGAGAAACTAGTTGAGAATTTTAAGAAATTTGTTGGGAATGAATTTTCATCAAGGTTTATAAAAAACTTGTGAAGTTTCAGTTGAGAATTAATGCATCTCGTCGAGATCTCAATAGCAAAAGTGTGGAACTGAATAACGTCAATGGAAAACTCAACTTGTTACATATGAACAACTCAATATATAGTATTGTAATTTGAACATGTTTAGAGAATTGGATGACTTTTGGCAGTAACAGCTTGCCATAGCTTGTAGTTAATTTTTGTTTTAAGTGAATTTCATTATTTAGTTAGTTTTTCCTAACTAGGTGACTAGTGATCATATTTATTTCACTAGATAGGTTTTTATAACTAACTTATTTTGTTTTTGTCTGGCTAATCTTTTTTAACCCGGATTTTTTGGATCAAATATAAAGAGATTTGTTTGCCTTTTTATTATGTTTTCTTCACTTGGTTTCCTTTTCTCCTTACCCCAACCCCTTTCCCTACCTATACTGTATCCCCAGCCCCAAACTAATGTACCCACCCCCTACACACATCTAAGTCACACACATAAATCAACCACATTTTTTGTTAGAGAATTTTTATTTAATAGATATCTGAACAGACATAACTAGAATGCTGCTGAAAAAAATAGCAAAACATATACTGTTCATCAGCAGGATGCCTAAATTGTGTGTAATTTTTTATACATTTAATTTAAAATTTTACACTGTCTAGTATGTTATTTAAAATTGAACTAGTTTGACAAAATTGTACCTAGTTATAAAAGCAAATCCAGCTAGTTAGAAAAAACTAGCCAGTGAAATTATAGTAAAAATCAAATTATAAACAATTACAATATTAAAAAATAACCACAGCACCCACATTAGAGAATAGGCATAAAAAAAGTTATAATTTAAAGATAGTGTAAAGTGTATATGACAGATTTTTAAAAACTTCCGTTATTCATTAGCCTGTAGTGTTAAAAAAAGAGTCTCAAAGTTTTTAGCTCCAGAAATAGTCTTAAACCCATTTTTTTCTTGCCTTAAATGCTAGAAAATTTGGCTAAAAATTTGCACTTAATTCGGTGGCCAAAAGGTTGCATTATTTTCATGTGTGACATCTACTGGTTTGTAAAGCACAGCAAAAGAAACAGACAAATCGCCTGCAGAGAGCTAAAAGTTCCAGTCCTGCAAGAAAAAAATTGTAAAGCCTGCGTGCTCAACAGTCAGAGTTGCACAGACAGTAGGTACACACCAGGTGTAACTATGCATTTATTTCCAAGGATCATGTTATCAGTCAGAGTAAAATGGATAAAGTTTGTGCGGAGACATCGTGTGGACTTTGAGAAATTCCTCAACAAGCATACAGCTCTGTGCACTTCTAAGATAGCTGCTTCAGGAATGATTTGGCATGGAAGATGGGAATTTAAAAAACAAGATCTAACTAAAAATGCTGTTCTGAAACGAAATACTGTTCTGCTTTGAGGATGCAAATGACCGAATGATGCAGAAAAGTTGCACCAAGTCATGGAAGGAAAGTCAGTAAATGCTTGAAAAGGGAAAAATCCTATTTTAAATAAAATGATGATGATGATAATAGAACAATCTCAAGTTTTGACAGAACGTTCAGAGCAACAGGTAAGCAGACATTTTCTTACATGTATAATGTAAAATGTTTCATTGGTTGAAAGATGTTCAAAGTGATCCATGTTTTTTAAAAAATTTCTCAAAGGGCAACCAGAATGATCAGCACAATAGCTAACTTTCTATTTCTTTTATTCATATTTTTTTTAATATGTTTCCGGTTTTTTGTTTGTAATCCATTTTCATGATTAACCGTTCAGTTTCACCTTCAATGTGTAAACACTCTTCAATATGGAGATTTCTCTTAAACTGCTGTTTTTTGTCTGACTGAAATTTTATCTAATTGTTTGTTTTTATCATACATGTTTACTTTTTAAAATGTATTTTCATTGTTAATTGCAAAAATATTTCAAAGTGAATTGTAATTTTTTTCAAAGGAATATATAGAATTAAAATATGCTGCTGCAATTATATTTTTTTGTTCTCTTATTATAGACAGATATATTATATATTATTATATATATTTCTCAACAATGATCTATCTCAGCTATTCACAATCATGGATAACTCTTTGCTTGGCATTGATTTATGTTGGATTAAAAAAATTCTTTATGTTATTAATACTTTGCAGAAGAAGATAGAGATGCTTCAGAGCTGGCACAGTCATCTCAAAAGAGCAGATCAAGTGACAGTAGACAGAAATTTGTAGCAAAACGAGCCTCACATTTTTTCTAAAGTTAAAAAAAAACATTGCAGGAGCACACCACTATAAAGTTAATGTAAATAATAGCCAGTTATGAATAAACCCTTCTGAAGTTGAATATGGTTTATTATCAAAAAAAATGTCTTTTATAAGCTACTGTAAATGCAATTTGTTTAACAACAACTTATTATAACTATTAGTTCTTTACAACATATATAAAACATCAATCAAATTTGTGTTTTGATCACTGTAAGCTGCTTATAATGATCAATAATTAGGTTAACTTTAGAACTTCTTCATTAAAAGAAAATACATGTGTGTATAATTATGATAATTTGATTTTTCATAAGATGCTAGCATCACTTTTCTATAGCTCTGATGTTTTTTATTTTGTTTGTATGTACTCAAACAATGAAGATTAAACATTAATTTAAATTTACAGCCACATTGTACTTCATTTAGTAAAAGGGAATTTCATTTGTAATGACAATATAGATCATTCCAGAACTGTCTCTTGGAGCATATCCAGTTGAACTTGGCACATTAAACTTTGTGTTATATCAACTGATATAGCCCCTGTTACAATTATTAAAGTAAAATTTAGCACCTTATGGGCACTAAAAATCATGGAAATAATTTTTTCAAAGCGATATTCCTTTTTTGTATACATGAATAAACGAAATTAATGAGAAAGAAAAACATCTGTCATATACACTTTAAAATATGTTAAAATTATAAAAGGTGAATAAGATATTTTATAAAAAACGTTTCCAAACATTTTAGGTTAAAAAGGTTCTTTCATCAGGTATAAACGTTTCTGACATATAAGCATTGTTTAAAAAGCACAAAGTAATTCTCAAAGGGAACAGCAAAATTGGGTGGCCGATCATTTCCTTGTTCAAATCCAGTTGATGTACTGCAATCAATATGGCTTCAAACATTTTTCTCTTTTTAATTTGTTTGCTGTTTAGAACCACTTTCCAAAGGAAAGTATGTTTTACATCAAACTAAGTAGAGACCAACATGACAACCCATTAAATGAGACCGAACCAGCCTAGCATATAAGGATAAACAATAGAAAACATACTTTCTTTTGAAAAGTGCTTCTAAACATGAAACACAAACTAAGAGAAAAATTCTTGAAGTGATTTAATTTGATTGCAGTATATAAACCAGATTTGAACGTTCCCTCTGTGGGAATTACTTCATACTTTTGAGCAATGTTTGGCAGAAAACTTTTTTGACCACATTTGTGCTGTGTTTCCTTGGACTTGGTCTTGAAGAAGGGAACATTTTTGATAGTTGCCATGTTAGAAATTTACACTTATGGTCAATGGTTATCAGTCTAAAGCAGGACCCTTGTGGAAGATTATGACAGAAAGTGGCAGGAACCACCAAGTCTCATTTGTTTAGGCTTTTTAAGAAACAAAATGTCAACTGTATCATGATCTACACTTTGCACAAAACCAAAACATACTTAGTCATAGTTCATAAAACAGCTAGTTGTTTTAAAATTAATATGATATATTTAAAATCTCATGAAAACTCTTGAAACATCTCATACACTAGTTACTATTTACAATAGAGTTTGTTTTGCCCAGTTTAGAAATCATTAGAGTTGATAACTTTTAAAAGGAAAATAAAAAATAAAATTTTAAAATTTCTGAAATTTTTAAGTGCAAGTATCACAAATATATTTACAAATATGTTCGCAGGAAATACAAGAAATAATTTATGTGCTTTAAGAATTTTCCTAAAAGAGAATATTATGCGAATAACCCCGTTGGCCTTCCCCCTTTTACATATTGTTTTTAGATTTGAATAGATGGTTCCTTTTCTTGATAGCCACTTACTTAAAACATTTTGAAAGCCTTGATACTGTGTTCGATCAGTGAGAAAGTTTGAATAATTCTGGTGACTGGTTTGTTAGGAACTGAACATTGTTGAATCAGATGGAAGTGTCTTCAAACTCATTGGCCCAGTGCTTGTTAAGCAAGACTTGGAAGAAGCAAAGCAGACTGTATCCAAGAGAATTGATTACATAACAGGAGAATTGTGAGTATAAGCAAATTAACGGCTTATTAATATACACCGTAATGATAACGTGGAAATTTTTCATTTTCAGTGTAATAATTTTTAAATCAGTATTGTTAGTGGCAAGTGTAGCTGCACTGAGGTATTTCTGTTACATCTTTCTCTGAATTTTTTTTTCGGTAAAATTAAGTCATTGCAAACTTATGTGTTACTGTTGATAGTTATTAGTACTTTCAAGAATAAATTAAATCAGGTTATGAAGGTTTTTCTTGTCCAAAACGTTTTAAGATATAAAATACATGAGAATGAAGTAAAGAAGAGATAATGGTGCCAGAGTTATTTGGAATTATCTCTTGACAATTTGATCATAAGTTACTTTGAATTAGGGGAAGTATTAATTTAATGTTTTCATTGTCAACACACCTTTGTATTCTTAAGTAAGAATATCTAATTTTTTGTTTCAGAAAAAGGCAAGAAACTTCAATAAAAGATCTGGAAAGGAAACAGGGCGATTGTAGAGAAGCGTTGAACAAACTCCAACAGCAGTATCAGCAGGCCTTGGTGAAAGCTGCAGCTAAAGCGTAAAGCAGTTGTTTTATTTCCTAACTGACAGAAACTAATGGAGTGTTGCAAGAAAACTTTACTTTGGTTGGATCTACTACATTTAACTTTGTGCCATACCCAATTGTGACAATTTTTGCCAGTGAACAGGGCCAATCTATTTATTCTTTAAACTCTTGTCTCGTGACAATTAGGATTCTAAGCTCAGTAATTTGGATAACTTTATGTTAATGAAAATGTTTCAAATGTTTGCTCATCTTTAAAGTAACTAACATGAGGCCAACTTTTGTTTGCTTGAAATGGCAGATCCTCATATTACTTTTGATGATGATGTTTTCCTAGCATGCCAACTCAATTGTGTTGTGTGTACAAGATTACCTTTGCATTTTGAAGACAAATTTATAAACTTAATCTCTTTGCAATGTATGTGCAATGTCGTTTTAAAATAGGTGACCGCATCAGAGGTCACCTTTAAAAGTTTCGTAAGAACGATCTTTCTAAACCAGTCCCTCGGCATTTTAATCACTCTATTTCTAATTTTGTTGCATTCGGTCTACCGTGTTTACTCTAATTTAGGCGCCACAAAAAATAATTATTCTATCATGTGGCGCTTAAATAAGGATCTAAACAAAAATTATCACCGCGATTGGCGCTTAAATTGGAGGGGCGCTTATTAATTAGAATCATTTTAGCAAAATTCGTTGTTGTGAAGATTTTAACCTTAATATTAAATTTGTTTTTATTTTTAATGTAAAAAGCGAAAAATTGGTCCTGCATCAAATGATGTGCCGGTATGTTTTTTAAACAGTAAAAGGCCGACTCATGATTATTACGCTATGAAGTGTCATATGCAAAACATGAAGTAAAATAAGTGCTCAAATAAATGTCGTACGTGACGAAAAACGCTAATAGTAATACTTTCAAGGCATTTATTTACGCTTTTTAAAAGTTACCACTTTCAGCAAACAATGATCTACTATTAAGTATTTTAAAAAATGTTTGCCTGTCACTTCAGACTCGCCATTTCCCGAAACAAACTTTTTTTAAGAGGAAAAGTAAAAAGAGTGCTTTATCTGATACTCTAATGTTAAGCGCCACAAGAAAATAATTATTTTTAATTTTCACGCTGGCGCTTATACTGGAATATAGATATATAAACTATTTTCGAAAGTGGCGCTTAAATTGTAACTGTTATCAATGGCGGCAACGATTGTCGCAAAGCTAAAGAAATGCAACTCATTCAAACTTTGGCTAGTCTTAATCCCCAAGGGATAAACGAACTTTCACGTCCACCTTTTGTTGTTTTCACCTTCTGTCGTTTCACGTTTTACCTTCTGTTGTTCCTAACCTTTTTGTCTTTTTAACATATTTTTTCTCACACAACTCTATCCTTTTATTTTGCTTTTGTTTTTTACATACCTTTGCACCACCTCTTTCTTATCTTCCACACATTCACTCCGACAAAGGACTACAGTCCGAAACGCCAGTTTAATTTTTTTTTTTTCACTTCAGTTCAGTGTACAAGTTCCTGTAGAAACACCAACGCAGCATTCTATTTATGTTTTATTCATCTTTAAGGGACTGGGCCAGTACAGTGAATAGTTACTGCATATCATAACTTCATAAGTTATCAATAGTACTTACTTTTCATTTTCTACTGGCTTGCACACGTTCGAAATTTAAAAAAAACAAAACTTTTTTGAAACTTAAACGATAACAATGAAGTTAACTTTTCAAAACAGTTTATTTAACATTTCTGAGTTATTAAGCTCTACGTGCCAAAGGAAATGAATTGCAATGCCGGAAACGATATATTTACTGTAGAAACGCGACACGGAAAAACAAAAGTAAAAACTGTAGTGTTTTACGTGACATAGTTGAGTAACCGTTTCATTCATAGATCTAACCGTTGGTGGTTGTGTGTTTTTGAATTCGTGTGAAGTGTTGATGAACAGCCTGAAAGATCTCATACAACTATGATCAGCCTATAGATCTTAGAATACCTCAGCTGACACAAAGGAAACAAGGGATAATATTGTGCAACCCCTTTTATTCGTGCCTTTGAATTGAGTTTTTGGCCATTTTTTTAAAATTTGATCAGAGACCAGCGTAGTGAATTTGCTTAAAACTTTATCAGTTTGTGTGATGAAACAGGAAGTTGTTGACATGATAAACAGTGTCAACCAAACGCAACGCATGCGCATGACTGGATTTTAATTATCATATGCATCTCACCCCAGAATAAAAACTACGTGAAAAAGCTGAGAGTGTTCTCTTGAATATTGGTCATAAGATGTTTCTAGTGTTAAATGGACTCTCAATATTTAGCGTATGGGCGAAAACGATCAAATTATCTTTACTCTTGTGCCTTTTGTGGGAAGCGTTGTAAAAACCGCGGATCACCGAACTTGGCAAAGGAAACTTAGATTACTAGTTCAGTTTCTAAGTTTGGCAACAACTATGCCTACTCTTGGCAAGAACGTTCTGTTTTCTTAATGATGACGCAAAGTTTTTAACCCAGAAATAATTGCATTTGTGTGTTATAGTTCTCGGAACTCCCCCGCTCATAGCTACTAGTTTTAAATGATTAAAATTAATCAAGAACTGAAGAAGGAAAAAGGTCAGAAAAACTAGTTGTCAACAACAAACAATATTTCACTTTCAGGATAAATATGCTTCTGTCACTGACGAATATATTTTTCACAACTTGCGGCTAATGACTAGATCACCACAAACGCCTTTGTTTGTTTTTAGTTTTAGTCGACATCCACAACTAATAGCGAGGTCATGCAAGCGAATCAAAAAATCTTCTGTCTTTTCACATCCTCATTACTTATTTCTATAAGATTATGAAAAGAAAGTCACAACTATGGCGCGTTTATTTGAGCTAAATTGCGGCGCTTTTACAACAAAATAATTCAAAGCTTTGATTTAATAAGGCGGTGATTTTACTTGCGCAGTTTGACAAAAATAGTGCATTCTTAAAATACTTTTAATAACTCTTTGTGTTGGAAGTTACACGGGTTAGTTATATTTGCATTTCAATGTTTTAATGGCGTTAGCGGATTTATTTTCATTTTACATTTATAAAGCGAACTTTTATATCGCGAAATGTTTAACTTGAAAAAAAGTTGCACGATGTCACAATATTTTCTACAATGATCATTCTTAATAAATTTATCCTTTCCTTTTCAGTTTCATGAGTTAATTGAACAAGCTCTATAAATCGTTTATGACAGTTTGATAAAAAAATAAATTAAAAAAAAAAAAGCAAAAGTAAAAGGGATCAGGAGGAGACATTAACAAACAAACTTGCGAGCCGGCTAATATTTTTGCCAAAAATTTTGGGGAAAGATAAAGGTCACCCTTTAAAAATAGAAGAGCGGGCTCCAGCTCGCTCTACTATAATAACAAATTTACTTTTGAGACTAAGTAGCACTGATCTGCTAAAATATGTAATCCTTAAAAAGTGCCGTTATTTTACTTAAGTTTTTAAGAGTTCTTACATACAATACACAGTTTTTGTGGTTGTGTTACAAAACAAACAACGTTTTTAAAAATTTACTTATGGTTATACAACTGTGTCACGTATTCAATAGGTATTTGTAATGACAGTCCGTCGCGCGTTGCGACAGTTTCGCACATTCAGAAATCAATGTATAATCTTTTTCAAAATATCGGCTTCAATAAACACTCTTGATATTCTTATTCTTAGGGTTTCACTATTAAAGCATTTACTTTTTTAGATTTATCTTATGATTTTTTCTTGTTTTGATTGAAATGAACTCTTGAATCATCGGCGAAGAATTCCATGGTAAATTCTGGTAAAGGAGTGCTAATGAAATTCTATTCCTCATACTCAGTTTGTGTGTGGTAAACAACTATTTTCACCGTCATGCCATGTTTATTTTAAAATTCCTTTATCGTAAATTTCGAGAGCACACATGTGTTAGTTATTTGCACTAAGGCCTAGAATTCGTATTTTGCAGCTCTAAAATGTTTAAAAGTTGAAACTTTCTAGTTAACTTATTTTAAACTCAAATCGAGAAGTCTTATGTAAAACCAGTTTGCTTTCCTTTTTATAAAAGAAGTTTAGGTGCCTTAGCATTGAACACTGAACATTGCCCGAAGGGCTTAAGATGGTAAATTAAATGAGCCCGTTTCACCGGCCCGGAAAAAACACTGATATTCATAACTGGAATATTTACTGTGGATTGTCAAAGAGCTCCAACCTGTTGTGCAAATCACGTGGTCGTACGATTCCTTTCCGGAGTTACTCATTTTTAATCTACCGGTCTCACTCTCATTTATATCAGTTTCAATCTGCGGCATAAATATAAGCTCTTCATGAAGATTTAAAGTTTCGTCCCTATAGGCTATAGCTCTTCGTTATAAATAAAAAAACTTCAAAAAATCTATTTGTAAGAATAACATAATTGGTATATGCGCTGTATTATGAAGATGTTTCAAAAGAAACAGTTAACGAATTTTTTAAAAGGAGTTTCTGTTGCTCGGTTCGAAAAACGTTTTATTACAAACAATCTAAAACAATTTTTTACTTTACGACAGCTCTTGCAACAAAGATACAAAAAAATTCCATGCGAGTTTTACCCCCTGGTGTTATTACTGGCAACTTCCTTATTAATTTAAAACATTATATGTAAATACATGTTAAGCTAACCAGTTTGGTATCATCCACTCAAAATATGATGATGTTTCCAACGGATGCTTGATGAACTAAACTGATAAAGACAAAAAAACAAAGATTGAAAAACTAGAATGTATTAAAGTTTCTCATTTTTCTTATATTACTCTGCAAAGATTTTAAAGTTCTAAAATTTTTATTTCAGATGGTATTGAAACGGCCCCGCCATATCAGTTTACTTCAACTAAAAATACCTACACATACTGGATATCTGGTCAACTGGTCCAATACGTGAAAAGGCATAATTCTCTGTAGCCACAAATAATCGAAAACCCTAACTTGCACTACCTTTTCATTCAAACTGAAACCACGATTGCGGGAGTCTTTAATCAATATTGTTTGCGCCCTTCGTAAAAAGGCGGAATATCTTTATCTTACATATCCGATCTGATTAAAATCCACGCGAAAGAGCCAATAGTGGGCAGTTCGTTTACCTTGTTGGTAATCAAAGTCTTGATGACTTAAATCGTGTAGGCTATTGATTCAGAATTTAAACAGGAAATTGAAACATAATTATAGTATACATTTTAAAATTTATTGAGCTCTTTAATCTTTTCATTGTTAAGCAAAGGAGTCTTTGCTTTAACAATTTGCTCTCCTTACAAGCCATCAACCAATGTTTAAAAGAGTCTGTTAGGTTTTTTTTAAAGAGGAACAACATTCAATTATACGGATTGAGAATTTGTCACCTAACATTTTTTTTTATTTTTGCTTTTCGTTCAGGAAATATTTTTAACTTTATCTCAAAAAAATTAAAACTTTCCTTTAGTGCTTCAATTAAGAAAAATCCGATGATTCTTTAATAATTAATCTGATCAGTTTTTAGTTTTAAAAAAAGCTGTAGTAAAACCATTTAATATAAGCTAGAAGTCACTACAAGGAAACGCACGCGTGCTTTACTCGACCACAACTTGTTTAGGACGCTTCCAAAGTGTTTATCAGCTGAAACAAGAACGACGCCCAAAAAATCAACCAAGCAAAACAAAACCACCATTTATTGTTAAATTGAACTTTTGAGAAATTATATAATAGAGACGTTCCCGTGACAGAGTAAACATACTTGGGCCATGACGTGGCCTCGCTGCAAATAAGATATCCTCTCAAAAAGAAAAAATCTTCAAAAACTTAAAATAGCGAATAGTTTGAAAACACAAACAAATAATTGCAGAGTTGCGATTTTAATTGTGTCCTGTTAAACAAAGAGACCATTCAAGCTGTTTAAGAGTGAAGTGTGAAAACTAAAAACAATTGAAATAGTTACGGCCACTGATGCATCATAATTTTAGCACCCTTTATTGAAAGTGGCTCTATTTAAGTGGTTAAATTTTGCCTTGCACACTTCAGCTAGTGCAGCTGTTGAGCGATCTTACACACAAATAGTCAAACTAGTTGCTTGATATTGAGCGTTCGTTGTAATCCAATTTTATTTACACTATGGAGAAAAGTGTCGAGAAGCGCGCGCATGGTGAACTTCAAACCTCGCAGTCAGAAATGCCGCCATGCAAGTCCACATTCCAGGACCGCACGTGCGGAAGCTTGACAAAAAACCAATTGGAACAAGTCGCCCACGGGATGAGCCTCAAAACTGAACAGCCGAGTCGTTGCCAACTGCAGTCCATAGACGAAAAGCGGAAAAGTGGATTTGACTCTCAGTGCGCTTCACTCCACTCAGCAATGGAGCAACTTCCATGTGCGTTTCAGTCGCGCTATGTTAGTGTAAAGCTTCGACGCGATGGGCTTTGGAAAATCTTCAATAAAACTGGGACAGAAATGATTCTGACAAAAAATGGAAGGTATGTAATGTCCATTTCGTTGTGTATTGCAGAGTGAGCATTAGTGATAAACTAAAAGTTTTTGTGAGGCCGAGTTTTTGACCATTCAAGAGTTTGACTTACCTCGGAGCAGAGAACTTAATATTTGCAGGAGTTGCTTGCTCTTCATCATATCCCGGCGCTTTATTTTACAGTTATTTCTAGCTTTTTATACATTTCTTACTTACTGTGGGATATCATAGTGAAGTTACATTTTATAATTTTGTCTAAGTCAGTAGCCCATCAGGTTCTAGCATATAAATCGGGATAAGGTCTAATTTATTTGAAAACCTTTTCATAAGTAGAATAGTTTTGATAAAATAGCTTTGATTTCTATTTTATTTTCACTTCAATTATTTTAGTCGTAATGGTAATGAGCCTTTCAGAAGACAGCGTGCCAGAATTATGAATTTTGACAAACGGATAGTTAAATAATGCATCAAGAATGTTTGTCATAAATTGTTGTAGGTATTTTTATTATTTGATATTGATACTTTGATTGTGGTAAAAGACAATAGATATCAAAACATTACCATATATATACAGCGGTCTACGTTGAAGGAGTCCTTGGCTTTCGGTTTTTAAGAAGTTTTATAAGTTTTTGTAATTAGAGAAAATACTCCTTAATTTTTAAATAAAAATGATCTATCAGATGTTATTAAGCACCAGTGAATAAGAACTCTTTTTGCGGAATTTGTGACTGACAACCAATACCGTAAAACCTCGAAAATATGATTAAGATCAGTGGGCTTAATTAGTTCCGATGAAGAAGCCCCCGTCTCGAGTTTGCAAAAAAAAAAAGAAAAAAAAAATCTCGAAAAGTAGCTCTATGGTCTTGTCAAGGCTTTACTGCATATTGTAGAATAAACCATGTGTCAGAGCCCTTTTTGTAGATTCATATTCGATACACCTGTATCAGGCCTTCGTTATTTGATTTGTTTCATTTAGAAGCATTGAAGTTATTCAAACTAGATTTATTACTAAGCAATCGTGTTTACGTCAATTTACAAATAATGGTACGCTTGTTGCGACATGATTTTACACTAGGAGCTGTTATTATTTTTTTTTAAAAAAAAATATACTACTATTATCATTATTAAAAATATATATATTATACTACTATTATTATTATTATTGTGCGATCCTCCCCAGTCAATATTGTTATACTATGATAATTGTTTTGTTCCATTTAAACAAATTGTTAAGAATTTGCTTTTACTTGACATTGAATTAGACTTGTTCTTCTAACAAAAACGTTGCTAAGTAAAAATTTCAGACAAAATTTTTGGTCAACAATGGGAATTTTTCAAACAGGTAGATTCAAAGCTGGAATCAATTGAATACATTTTATATGATCAAAAATAGCATTTTTCAATCACCGTTGCAGTTGTTTTTAAAAAAATTCTTTCTGTAACTTTGTTTTTAGCTTAATTCGTCGTGCTTCACTCTTTTGTAATGTATTTTGAAAAGGAGTTGGGGAATTGTTCGTTTCAGGAGAATGTTTCCCATTCTTGACTTCACTCTGACTGGGCTCGAACCGGACCAATACTACACATGCGCTGTAGAGCTCGTGCGGACTGATGGCTGTCGTTACAGGTATCACGCTATACGAGGCTGGGGTAAAGCTGGTGTCAGCCCGATCGATGATCGACAGCGTAACTACTACGAGCATCCCAACTCAGCTAGTCTGGGCCGCCTGTGGATGACAAAGGGCGCCTGCTTTGACAAGTTGAGGCTGACCAATCACCTATTGCCTGGATCAGAAAACGTGAGTAACGGTTCAGTTTATAAACTAGGGACAGAAATAATTCGATCGAAAACGACCAGCGGTTTTGGCCTCAAATGCTTTGAGTCGGTCATCTCTTCTTGGTTTCTTGAAAAAGCTGCCATGCTTATTTTACTATTTAGGGCAGTCGTTTGAAATGTATTTTCATTTGATGAGCAATAGATTCTGCTCAGTTTTGCGTAACACCTGCATACACGGTGGGGAAGCATATTTGTATCTTAATCTGGAAGTATCAAGTCGACTGTGTTTTCATAAAATCGAATTACATCTTTACTTTAAAGGTTCGTCTTTTCAATCGAATATTATTTACTTTTCTACTGAGTGGAATTTTAAAAGTTTTAGCAATCTTTAGGTGTCTTTTTGAGCTGAGCTGAGATGTGAATATCATAAAATGGGATGTGGCGTCGGTGTTTTTATTAATAATAAGTGGCAACTGACGTTTCAGACTGTAGTCCTTCGCCAGAGTGAAAGGCTATCATCAGACTTTCCTCCGACAAAGATCTAGAGTCCCAAACGTCAGTTGCTAAGCAATTCCTCAGTGTTTTCCTTATTTTTTTTAAACTGAGAGAATATCTTTATATAAGAATTCAGGTACGAATGTATTTCATTTCCAAGGTTTTACTTTTAGAACTTTTTAGTCATTTTTCAGACATTAACTCTCTCCAAACAAATAATAGCAAATCACAGTCAATGATCTTTAGTTGGTCTAGTTTTAATTAGTATAAACCTACTAACGGTCTATTACGCATCCTGTAATCTGATTGGCTACTCTACTAGAGGTCTATTTGTGATAGCCTACTAGTAGAGAAA
>ERZ1740055.84-NODE-84-length-15964-cov-7.759256_pt1 | contig 15964 bp, 14 predicted proteins | sample MGYA00581747_ERZ1740055 | MGnify/ENA primary metagenome ERZ1740055 (study PRJEB43018, sample SAMN04849739) | marine metagenome | isolation source: floating plastic debris | place: Pacific Ocean | collected 2008-08-28 | study: EMG produced TPA metagenomics assembly...
ATTGGAGGCAGCAGAAATGTGGTTTTTAAGACGCATGTGCAAGATCAAATGGATGTACAGAGTCACGAATGAAGAAGTGCTAAGGAAAACGGGGGCTGACAGAGCTCTTATAAGTACGATACAAGAAAGACAAAAAGGTTCTTTCGGGCATGTCATGCAGGAAGATGGGTTAGAGAGGTTGGTTAATTTAGGGAAGGTATCTAGGAAGAGAGGACGAGGCAGACCTAGGAGAAAGTTCATGGATTTTATGTGGGAATCCCTTGGGATGTCGCACATTGAGGCTATTCATAGATCACAGGACAGACACGAGTGGATCGTTTGTCGCCAACGTCCATTGTGACGGTACTATTATTATTATTAGTAGTGTTGATATAATAAAATTATATCTTATTATAAATGATATAATTTTTGGTGTTGGTTTACAACTAGGTACTACTGTCCGTCGGGGATGAAAGACAAGTTCCCTATCGGATATCACTGTCCAATCGGTCATTATTGCCCAGGTGGTGTTCCAGAACCAATTCCTTGTCAGAGCAATAGTCAAGTTAACACCACACACGCTGTGAAGTGTAATCCATGTCCTGCCGGCCATTACTGTGTCATACAAGGAATTGCTATAGTTTGTGAGAAAGGATTTTATTGCCCCGCCGGAACAGGAAGAGATCTAAAACCATGTCCGAAAGGGACATATGGAGACCAGAAGGGACTCTACAAAGTTGAACAGTGTAAAGTTTGTGATGCAGGGAGATATTGCGGTATGGAAAATGCAACATCTAGCACAGGCCCTTGTAAGGCTGGTCATTGGTGTGCATATGGAGTCGACAGACCTGACCCAATAGGAGAAAATACCACAGTGGCTCAACCATTAAACACATCTTGTCCACACTATGATGGACAAGAGACTGGTTTTGGTGGGATATGCCCCATTGGTTTTTATTGTCCTACAGCTTCATCAGCACCCTTATCGTGCCCTCCAGGAACATTTGGTCCCTTTCCAAAGATGCCATTATGTTGGCCGTGTATGGAAGGATTTTACTGCCCGGGTAATAACTCTGAATACACCAGCCGACCCTGTCCTCAGGGGCACTACTGTCCCAATGGTACAGTAGATCCGTACCAGTTTCCTTGTGATCATGGTACATACAATGATAAGACAACAAAAACCAATGAGACTGACTGCTTGCCGTGTAAACCTGGCATGTATTGCCCTCATAGAGGTGAGATACTGATAACTTTTAATACAGGAACATTTTTAAGTTTTCACAGAGTATAAATCTGTTTTTTTTTCTTTCCAATCACTGCAGTAAATTTGTTTGATACAAGACAAATATAGTGTCCTAATACTAATCCAATAGAGCAATGGCTCTTAACACCCAGTTAAAATCTAAAAGGTTTAAAAAGGTTTAACTTTGGTTCTCCGACTCCTGAGTCGGAATATATTAGCGTTTGGCAATGTTTATGTTTTAGTTCTTGGCCTTAATGAGATTTTTTGATTTTATTTCCAGGAATGATAACACCCAATGAGACATGTGAAGCAGGGTATTATTGCAGGCGTTACGCTAGAACTGGAACTCCGAACCAGGCACAAAATGCTAATATATGTCCAGTGGGGCATTACTGTCCTCAGGGAACAGGTGAACCTAACAAGTGCCCCAAAGGAACATTTGGTAATACCACGGGTAAGACTCTCACAAAGTCCAAAAAATAAATGAAGAATGAATAAGTAACTCTGTGACAACTGCCCGAAAATAATTTTTTAGTGTCATAGTTCAGATTCTGTTTCTCTTATAATTAAATATCCTAACTCGTAGGATGCAAAGCAGTTGGTTATTTATAATGCATAGTAAATTTGGTGCTAGGGTTATGGAAAACAGTTGCTCTCAGTGGTTAGAGCGACATTATTGAACCAAAGTACCATACATTCAAGTACAGTAAAATACATTGTATGAAGTTCGAGATTGTTAATACTGAAAAAAGAATCACAATATACGTTTGATACCATACAGTTTCTATTCTAGCCCATTTATTTTTTTTAGGTAATGGGGTTAGTTGAGTTTTTAGAAAGAGGGGGGGGGGGTTATTAAAGATTTGAAGCACTAGGTACGCTGCATATTAGAGCGTTATGACATTGTTTATGGAAATGTAATTTATATTGATAAGAGTATACTCCTTTAATAATTGGTAGGATACAAGCAAGTGGATGAATGTATTAACTGCACAGCTGGCTTTCATTGCTCCAATCCTGGATTGGACAAACCTGCTGGACCTTGTTCACCTGGATATTACTGTCCACCACGATCGTCAAGTAGCCAGGAAATCCCCTGCCCACCTGGCACATATTGTCCTGGCCAGAATGTGATTCCACATCTCTGCCCTGAGGGAACATACCAACCCAACGCTATAAGGTCCAATGCATCCAACTGCATGAAGTGTCCTGCAGGTAAGCATTAATTTTTCTTAGTCTTATGTTATATTGTATAGTTTATTTTAATTAATTATTCATTCATTTTTGTGTTCAATTTTTGTGCACAGTGTTAGGTTTGCACTCTCAGTGTTATTGTTTGAATATAATAGTCGTCAAAGCAATTTTTTATTTTTCTTTATACACTGAAAAACATCTATTTTACTTTTACTTCAGTGCTACTTCTACGGAGACATAATTAAAATGTAATGAAAAACGGTTTACAAACGTCAATGCACAGTTTTTTGCGGGTAATAGGTACAAACAATATAGTTGTACTGTTAAGAACTACATAATAAAAGGATATTTTAACATTTCTAGGGAACGATTTGGGAGGGAATCTAGTACGTCAATCCGTTAAAGCCTTTCAGGCTTTCTTTTGCTTTTTTGCGGTGCTTACATAACGGTGAATATCGTTAATGATGACGTCAAGCTTAAATTTATTTGAAATGTTGAATCATAATCATATGAAAGAAATAGTGATTTTCCTTTTAACTGGTTCATGATGGGGTCCATACACATTTTTGTTGTCTTATATTGCAGGTCAATGAGTTTTAGAAACGATAACAAAGTGTGACAGGTTTGCATTGAACATCTTTTCTTATAGGTTATTACTGTGGAACCAAAGGTCTGGGTAATTACACGGGCCCGTGTAAAGCGGGCTATTACTGTCCAGAGGGGTCCATTCGAGAGAATTGTGAAGAATGCCCTGTTGGATTTCACTGCCCTCAAGGTAGTGCCACTCCCAAACCATGTATTGCTGGTTATTTTACCAACACCTCGAAGGCTGGTAGCTGTCAGCCGTGTCCAAAGGGTTACTATTGCCTGCCGTTAGAGCTTGGGAAGAATCAAACAAAAGGTTACTTTAAATGCCCTAGAGGATGGTACTGTCCAGGTAGTATTGGCATGGACTGGAAACCATGCCCTGCTGGGACCTACAGTGACAGACTTGGTTTGTATGAGGAAACGCAATGTCAGGACTGTGATCCAGGAATGTTCTGTGATGGAAGAAACCTCACGGCACCTACAGATGAGTGCGAGCCTGGTTACTACTGTACCTCTCGTAAGTTTTCCATTCTGATAATCTCTTTTAATGTGATAATATTTTAGGCAAAATATTTACTCAATATTTTGACGTTTTGTAACGCCAGTTTTAAGAGTAAGTTTTCAAAAAAGCTGAAGCTGCAACTTTGAATACGGGAAACAATAGCAAAAATAGATGAATGCTTCAAAAAACTACAAAAATTTATAGTTACCTATGCTTAGACCCAAAGTATTTTTGTCTTACGCTGCAGTGCCTCATATTAGTTTCCAATCTGAGTTAAAGGTGTATTTGTTACCGTTTTTGAAATAATAGAAGCGTTTTTTACAAGCTTTCTGAAAATGTGTAAATAATTTTTTTATGGGGGTTGTTTATGATTTATATGTTGGAAATTAGTTTTCAGTGGCTAACTCAGCTACAATACATTGATTTTGAATTTGCTTTAGGTGTTCCTGTGTCCAAACCATTTATCAACACTTACAACATAACAAATGGTACATGCCCGAACCCGACTTTCCTTGGCCAGTACAGTGGTATTGGTGACATCTGCCCACCTGGGAGCTATTGCCCTCGAGGGAGCGACCGGCCTAAAAACTGCCCTGCTGGGACATACTACAATGGAACTGGAGCGAGCAAGTGTACTTTGTGTCCACCTGGCTACTACTGTTTAGAAAACTTTGTTACTTATCTAAATACCGAGTGCCCAAGTGGATATTATTGTCCAGGAAATACAACCACTCCAACAGAGAATCCTTGCCCTCCTGGTACCTTTAACAACTTGACTGGTCAACATTCAGAATTGTCTTGCGTTTCCTGCACAAAAGGCTCTTACTGTCAAGGTTCAGGCTTACACAAGCCTACAAACCTGTGTAGTTCAGGCTGGTACTGCAATGGTAGTGCAACTTTGAGCCAAACTACCACCCATGGGGGACAGTGCCAAGCTGGGTTTTACTGCCCCATGGGTGCCTACAGACCAATACCATGTGATGCCGGGAAGTTTTGTAATGCTGCCGGATTAGATAAACCAACTGGAAACTGTTCTGCTGGATTCTTCTGTAAGCTTGGTGCTTGGTCATCAACTCCGACTGACAAAATCACTGGTGATGAATGCCCCTTTGGCCATTTCTGCCCTGAGGGTTCTTTTGCGCCAACCGCATGTGTCCCTGGTACATACTTGGACAGCAAACGCTCAATCAGCTCCAGTTCCTGTAAAGCATGCACAGCTGGATGGTACTGCAATGCTAGTGGACTTGAAACACCAGTCGGTAAGTGTGCAGCTGGGTACTACTGCACTGGTGGGCAAGATTCCAGGACACCTGTCAGTAAAGAGTGCCCCGCAGGGCATTACTGCCCTGAAGGTACTGACAAACCATTACCTTGTAGATCAGGCACGTATCAAGACATGACAAGGAAAGATTACTGTAAACATTGCCCCGAGAGATATTACTGCAATGCAACCAATGGAGGAGTTGTCTCATACACTGCGTACCCTTGTATTGCTGGTTATTTCTGCCCAAATAGTACGACATTTGCTGAACAATACCCTTGCGATTATGGCACATATAGTAACTTGACCGGTTTGGCTAGTCAAAGTGAGTGCAGTCCTTGTCTTGGTGGTTACTACTGTGGTGAGAGGGGCCTTACGAATCCAAGAACACTTTGCAGTGATGGTTTCTACTGTAGACGGGGTAGGTACATACTAAATAATTTCTTTTTTACCATAAGAAACTAATATTATTTTCTTTGATCAAAGGGAGGACACAGTTGTACCTTTTAATATATCTATAAATAGATATGCTTGTTACACGTTACATAGTCAGGGATGAATAAAGAAATTGCTAATAATTGTGAATACAATGAACAGTTTAGAGTAACGTATTTTTAGCAAAGTATTTATAACGTAGCAGTATATTTACGAAAAGTGGTCGCAAAATAACTGGGATAGTAGTTGTCCTAACAGCTTTTTTCATATATCTTTCTTGTGCATTTAGGTGCTAAAACCGCAACTCCAAATCAGGGGAGTGATGCAAATGTTTGTCCACCTGGGAAATACTGCCCTAAAGGAACCGTAGAACCGGAACCATGTCCAATTGGAACATTTAGTAATCAGTCAGGTTGGACCTCAAATTATTAAATGTGTTACATTATGTCTACATTATTAGAGTTGATACAAAACATCCTCCACATTTGGAAGTGATATTAAGACAAAGAATATTCCACACTTTGAGGTGAATAATACAAAGAGTAGTGACAGTGATGGATCTGACATTTGATTACTGCTAATTCATTGATACGTTTATTACCTTTGCGACAGGTTTGAGCAACAGTAGTCAATGCACTCCATGCTCTCCGGGATATTTCTGCAAGACTCCAGCTTTGACAAACGAGTCAGGGCTTTGTGAGAAGGGTTATTACTGTGAAAGAGGCTCCGTAACAGAAAAGCAGGTTGTGTGTCCTTCAGGAAAGTACTGCCCAGCAGGGACTGACATTCCTAAAAAGTGTCCCAGTGGAACTTATAATAATGGCACGGGTCTCTGGGACCAAGCAGGATGTACAAAGTGTCCTCCAGGAAGCTTTTGTCTTGATGAAGGCCTCAGCAGTCCCCAAGGGGATTGTCGAGCAGGATATTACTGTCCTTTGGGATCTAGTGCAGAAAACCAAGTACCATGTCCAATAGGATTTTACTGTCCGACAGGTTAGCATTGATGTTAGAGAGACTACGTAAGATGCCCATACTCATTGGTTGATGTCTAGCCGCCATGTTTTACAGAACGTTCATCGGTCTAGTAGCATTATACCTTCAAAGTTGAAGTGTAACTGTGGATTGTCGTAGAATGTTATATATGTGACACTTTTCATGGATGTAGTTTTCGCAAAATATTTTCAGTATTGGGCACTGCAATGTTTAAACCAACTTTTAAAGCAGAAAAATTCCCTTTTCTAAGTCAAGCTTCATGTATCTGTTGTTTTTTTTTTGCAAACTTGGTATGAGACTGATAAATAATTATAATTATATAAATTATTATAATTATAATTATAAGTTAGATAATAAGTAGCTTTTGATGGACCTTGAAAGTTTTAAAAGATAATCAGGTGTAATTTTTTTTTGTCAGTGTTTGTCAACCAGTTAAGTTCTTTTAAATCTATTGAAGTGTACCACCTTCCAATTCTTATACTTAAAATAATGGAAACTAATCTTCAAGTACACAACGACACTCTTGAGGCTGTTGGACAGGATTACATGCGGCGCGAATTTGTGAACAACTTTTCTCGGACATGAACTTTCACAGTTTCAAACATCTTAAAAGTTCTCCTCCCTGCTAGCAAGCCTACAAGACAGTTTTAAAGTTTTAAACAACGTAAGTTTTTATCTCCAGTTAAAAACAAAAGAAGCTGTGCATATTTTTTAGTCATTCTTTCCTTGTAATTTGCATATTCGGTATATATAAATTCTAACTTTGTTTTACTCATTGATTGCACTGAAAATGACAAAGTTAATTATTGCCGAAACAAGTTTGGTGATATAAATTTTTTTTTGGAAGTGGCGTTGTTTACTTAAAGTTTATATGTATTTTACATCTTTATTGATCAATGAAACTATCAAATGACCAAAACTGTGAAATGCACAATTAATTCATAATGTTACATAACTCAAATGCAGGTAGCAAAGCGCCGGTAGACTGTGTAGCAGGTACATTTACCAACACAACAACTGCATCAGCATGTCAGACCTGTCCAGAAGGCTATTACTGCACTCCTGAAAACGTTACTGCTGGGGATCCTAAATCCGGATACCACCCATGTCCAGTTGGGTATTATTGCCCTGAGGGTACAGGTCTGGACTGGAAACCTTGTTCTCGTGGGACCTTCAGCAACAAAAAGAGACTAAGCAGGGCTTCGCAGTGTGAGGATTGTACTGCAGGAATGTACTGCTCAGAGTTACACGCAACCAAACCAAAAGCTGAATGTTATGGAGGATACTACTGTCAGTCTGGAGTTGATAGGCCAAACCCTATTAGTCCAAATGGCACTTTGTTGTATGGTAACTGCAGCGCTTTATTGGGAGTTCACACAGGTAAACCATGTGCTCATTAAAGTGCAAAGCAAGTTACATTGCGTGATTTAGACGAATTAAGGTTAAAAATGTTTTGATCGTTGCTATAAATATTGTGAGAAGCTGGTGTACAGAGCATTAGTTGCATTGTCAAAGCAATCAGCTCTCTTATGCTGACATAGGGCCAAGGCTCAAAGGAGCTGCTAATACTATGAAGTTGATAATCCCAAATTCTTCAGTTATGTAAGCTGAACTACAAAAGGACTTGACAAGATTCTTGAGTTGTAGGTTTTTTTTATTTCAGCAACTTTATTTCTTACGGCAAAAATACATCTCTAGTTGTTTCTATTTTATTATGAATTACAGTTTGTCAGTATGCAATGATTGTTGATATTCAACATTTCAATTATCATTAGGTATTGGAGGTCGGTGTCCAGTGGGCCATTTCTGCCCACCACAATCCGTTTTACCACAGGGATGCCCACCCGGTAGCTACCAAGATGAGGAAGGCCAGACTTACTGCAAACCGTGTCCAGGTGCTTTCTATTGCTACGCTAACTCTAGCAGCTATCTGGGCAACCCGTGCCCTCCTGGTAGCTACTGCCCTGAGAACACTACACATGAAAATCAATATCTCTGTGAACCGGGTACCTTTAATGCACTATCAGGACAAAAGATGATGTCTGCCTGTGTACTTTGTACAGCTGGAATGTATTGTCAGGGAAATGGCCTTAGCAAACCAACTGGAAACTGCTCTGAGGGGTGGTACTGTGTGAATGGTTCGACTACGGACCAACCGAGTGAAGGTAATGATAACTACAAACTTGATGATGAAAAAGTGTGACGAAAAAACAATTCAATCCAACAAAACAAAAATATACTTTGACATGGTTTGTGTAAGTTAATTTGGTTGGTATTTTGAGAAATTCTACTTAATGTTTATGTATGGGCGAATAGTTCCAACACGCCATTCAGACACAATTCAAGGTTGAGACTTTGTGACCATCGCTTCCTCAGTGTAGAGTTGATGTTTTGTGTTGTGCTGATAAACGGATCCGTAGCTTATGGCGATGATCATAAAGTTTCAGTTTTGAGTTGTCGAAATTAGGTTAAGTTTAGTAACGTTTTACGAATTTAACTCTTCCAATGCAATACCAGTTTCTGTTGGGAACCAACCTGTGAAGGATTATTGTCCCATTCGGGGGAATCAAAGATTTTCATCGGCTTAACACTTCAGAAACCAGAGATAAATGCCAGAGCCATGATCCACTTGGCTTGTACAAGGGATTTGCTGGCATTTATAATAATTTTGATTTTATTACACCTATCATGTTCAATTAGTAAACAATTTTATCATTGGCATTGTGTTACACCATTCATATTTTGAACAAAAAATTGGATTTTCAATTTAAGAAGAAATCTTCCTTCTTTTTTTGTTTTAATAGCGAAATGCCCTAAAGGTCACTATTGCCCAAGCAAGTCGTCATTCCCAGTACCCTGTGATGCTGGAACTTTCTGTGACTCAGATGGACTCAGTAGACCTACATTTGAATGCAAAGAAGGCTATTATTGCACACTTAAAGCCACTAGGGCAGATCCAACAGATAACACAACTGGTAACATTTGTCCTACAGGAACATTCTGCCCACGTGGAAGCAAAGCACCGGAAAAGTGCCCCATTGGAAAATTCCTGAACTCAACAGGAAATAGGTTCAGTATATTTCTTCGTTTGGGTTTGGTTTGACAGAGGTTTTGTCTCGATAGAATCCATTTTTGGATTGATTTGTACCAATTCTGTGAATTTTTGATTTCCATAGATACAAAAATTGTTTATCACATTAGTAACTTCTCAATGAAAACTTTTCTGCCCTCGTTTTGAAAATATATACTTACCAAAATTGCCAATAAAAGCTGAAAAATATAAATGGTATAAAAACTTTGGTTAAAAACTTTTCACCAACATTGTCAATAAATTGTCATCTTTACATTCTCGAAAACGTTTGTGAAAAGTTTTTTACCAAAGTTTTATATCATTTATACTTGTTGTTTTGTAAATTTTTCACAACAAAAGGATGGGAAAATATATTTTCTTTTCATTCTGCTTGTTGAATAAAGCTTATTCAGGATATATTCTTGATGGCAGTTGTGTTCTTACGTGCCTGTAGGAATGAAACTGATTGTCAAAGCTGCTCCGAAGGTTGGTTCTGTGGTGGTGTTGGTCTGGAAGTACCACAAGGACTCTGTGAACAAGGATTTTACTGTTCAGGGGGTGCAACTCACAGACAACAGCATCCCTGTCCGAAAGGTTACAAATGTCCACCTGGCTCACCAGCCCCCATTCCCTGTGCTGCCGGCTTCTACCAAAACCAAGAACGACAATGGAATTGTATCAAATGTCCTGCAGGGCACTACTGTGACAACAGCACCAGCCCAGTTGTCGACTACACACAATTCAAATGCATTACAGGACATTACTGTCCACAAGGTACTAAGTACAGTAACCAATACAAGTGTCCACCTGGAACTTTTAACAATCAAACAGGAGATGACGAGGTCAGTGATTGTAGAGATTGTACTGGAGGATTTGCCTGTGATGACTGGGGCCTTTCGGAACCTAATAAACTTTGCAGCCCTGGATATTTCTGTCGTTCTGGAGCTAATATGACAGCACCAAGACTTGGAAACAAAGCTGATATTTGCCCACCTGGATATTACTGTCCTGAAGGTATGTATGAATTATTGTTAAAACGTTATGTATTTGACTGCCTTCAGTCTTCTGAGTATAATTTTCTCATAAACCCACCGCCTAGAACTTCAAGTTTAAGATATGGTTCATACGCCACCTGGAAAACCCAGTTTCTCGAGTTTTCATATTTTCCATTCAAGACCAATGATTTCATGAAAAACACACAAGGAAACTTAAAAACTTGAAACTTTGATTTTTCAGCCCGTTGTAGGTTTGAGATGATTTGTTTACTGGTTATCTTTTAGATCTGTTGTTGTTCATTTCTTTTAAACATCAGTTTGTATAACGAAAATATTGCAAGAGTAAGTAGGTAATTGCCTTTTTACAAGTAAATTTGATTAGATTATGGTGATGAAAATGCTCCATTTACCTAGAAATTACCTGGAAAAGTCCTATTATTTTACCTGAACTACAGGGAAGAACTCATTTGAAATAACCCTCCGTTATTCTAACAACACCCCTACCACCAATATGTATGCAGCAAACATAATAGAAGACTTAAAGTATCGAAGATTATCTTGAGTTTAATCTAAAAATTCACTATCTCTAATTCAGGAATTTGTTTTTAACTAAGCTCTGTAAGCCGCAGTTTTTAGTTTTTAGTATCCTAATGGTTTGCTTGTACTAACAAGCATATGTTGCTCTGTTCCTGATTAGCTTATAGTAAATGCTTGCACATTCTTAAACAATTTTCCTTTGTGTTATTTTTTTTCTTAAATAACAAAGGTGTTGCAAAACCAATTGGTTGCCCAGTTGGTAGCTATAGTGCAGCAGAGGGTCTCCAGGCTGAGTACCAATGTCTGAACTGCACTGGTGGGGAGTTTTGTAATTCTACTGGTAAAACCACTACATCTGGACCATGCGAGCCTGGCTACTTCTGCCCTCAGGGTTCCACCAGTCCACGGGAAGTTGTCTGTTCAGTAGGTCATTACTGTCTGCAGGGAACCTTCCACCCGTACCAATGTCCAAAGGGCACATACTCCAATGGTACTGGTCTAACCGATAATACCAATTGTACCCCATGCCGTGAGGGATGGTACTGTGATGACACTGGATTGACTGAACCCAAGGCAGAGTGCGACCCAGGATTTTATTGCCCTACTGGCCAGAACAGAAGCAACCCTTACCAGTGCCCAGCTGGAATGCACTGTCCAAGGGGAAGTCCTTCATCAAAATCTTGCCCAGCCGGGACATTTGTAGACTATCCACAGGCGTCCCAGTGTCATAGCTGCCCTGCTGGTTATTATTGTGTTCCTGAGCTGGTTACACCAGGTGAGAACTAAAGTGGTTGTTAGCAATGGCAGTGTGAATGATCTGCTTGAAAAAATAAAAGTCAATAAAAGTCAAATTTCATTGAACATCTCACTGGAATAAAGCACAGAGAAATAAAATCAGACATAAGGAATGTCTTAGTAATGGACTTCATTCGGTCTTTTCTAAATACAATAGTATCATTTATTGGTTGTCAAGGCAATATTTAGTGTTAGGTGATGAATTATGGTATACCATGATAGCAAAAGAAGCTGAAAATAGCTTTTAATCCTTATGATATGCTTAACTTAATACCTATTTGTTTAAGGTGGGGTTTCATTGAGGTTTGAAGCAGGAGGGCAAATGGATTTGGCACCCTGGCAAAGTTTATGCAAAGGCTTAAAAATATTAAAGATTTATTGTTGCAGAGTAGCTAAAATCAGCCGGGCAAAGCCATCTTCACAGTTGGTCAATTTGCCCAGTGCCCGGCTGTTAATGAAACCCCTGATTAAGATAATCGTATTGCTTTAAAATACCATTACGTAATTCAAAACAGTTTATATGAGTCCTGGTCTGTAATCCAGGTTTGTCTTTGGCTTTTTGTTCAGTGAATAAAAAAGGCAGGTTAAAAGCCATATTTTTTGTTTTTATTTTAGGAGATCCCAGCAGTGTCAAAACAAAGTGTCCATCTGGCTTTTACTGTCCCAATGGAACTGGATGGAACTGGAAATCATGTCCTGCAGGAACGTACAGTTTTCAAGAAGGTCTGGCGAGAGAGCAAGATTGCACTGCCTGTGATGCTGGAAAGTATTGTCAGGGTGTCAACCTTACAGCTCCAACTGATGACTGCAGTGCTGGTTATTACTGTGTGTCAGGGTCTGCTGTGCCTACACCTCAGATGACTAACCTCACTCATTGTCCAACTCATTTTGCGATTCCCACTGTTGGAAACATCTGCCCTCGAGGCCATTTCTGTACTAAAGGAAGCACAATGTATGAAGGTAAAAGCATCTTTATGCTGACCAGGCAGATATTCTCCACTAGGGCATGAGCTAAACGACATGAAAGTGTATTAAAATGAGCTAAACGTTTAACAACTGTGAGATATCGAGGACGTATCGAGAATGAGTTACTTCCCCTGAGTTGTTGGTGTAGGTTTTTTGAGACCAAGAAGTCTAGTTGTTCTGTTATCACTTACGTAACTGAACAAAAAGGAAATAAGTATAACAAATACCTATTTGAAAAGAATGGGGCACGTTTTTCTCTACTCGGGTACTTGTGAAACTAGACCTCTAGTAGAATAGTTAATCACGATGAAGAATTTGAAAATAGTGCACGGTTGGAATGGAACTAAAAGGAAATAATCTTATATTGTATGTTTAAAATGAATACTGATAGATTGATAACTGTAGGTTTAGGCAATGTGCGCTTCAAACTAGCCTTTTTTCAGTTTTGCTGATATGGAAACAAACAGCAGCAGGTTTCTTTCAATACTATCCACAATGAAACGGTATCTTTGTCATTTTTATCCTTATCCACTTGTTACCATTGATAGAACTTTTAATGAACACGCCAAATGTATTGAAAAGGCCCAGACAAATGGAAGTGTGTGTGCAGTTTTAAGCAAAGGCGATTGGTGTGTACATATTAAGGACCTTAAGCAATGAGGACTGCGACGCTGATGTGCCGATGGCAAAGAACAATAGTAAATACAATTATTGCACTTTGAGTTTCGTCAAATCCTTGAAAGGTTTTTTTCAGACTTCTCTTTCGCAATTGCTTAAATTTCGCACATAACCACAACGATCATTCATAACGTCATTGTTTACACTTCATTACAAACTCATTCATAACGTCATTGTTTACACTGCGGAGCAAACTCAGTCTCCATAATCATACCTACGACGATCATTCAGAACTTTATTGTTTACACTGCGGTACAAACTCAGTCTCAATTAATCGTAACCACAAGAATCATTGATAACGTCATTGTTTACACTGTGTTACAAACTCAGTCTCAATTAATCGTATTGTTTGTAAAGTAATTTCTTGTATGTTCCTTCCCAGGATGCCCTGCTGGTGAATATCAAGATGAAGAGGGAAAAGACACATGTAAAGCCTGCCCAGTTGGTTACTTCTGTTATGGTAACTCAACAGGTTTCATTGGTAACGAGTGTCCAGTTGGCCACTATTGTCCACTGAATACCCCTGAACCATATGACAAACCCTGCAGCCCAGGAACCTTTAATCCAAAAACCAGAGGGAATTCATCTTTGGACTGTCTGCCTTGCACACCAGGCTTTTACTGTGAGGGCTTTGGAAACTTAAAACCTACAAACTCTTGCTCTCCTGGTTTTTACTGTCCAGGAGGGGACTCCACTGCAAAACCATTTAAGTGTCAGACTGGACATTTCTGCCCTGTAGGATCCTATAACATGACTAAATGTACTCCCGGTAAGTTCTGTGATGAAGCTGGACTCTTGGCACCCAAAGGTCGTTGTGATCCAGGTTATTATTGCCCACTCGGTTCCACCTCCCGTACCCAGGTCGAGTGCCCTGAGGGTCATTATTGTCCACTGGGAAGCGCTGTTCCTTTACCTTGTCAGCCAGGATATTTTCTTCCTGGCAGACGACACCATAGCATTTCTCAGTGCCGGAATTGCACCGCTGGAGAGTATTGCAATAACACTGGACTAGCTGCTACTGAAGGCAAGTGCGATAAAGGTTATTATTGCCCTCCTGGACAGTCCGTTTCAGCTCCAGCTGCGTATCCGTGTATCGTTGGTCATTATTGCCCAGTTGGTTCACCATTGCCAGTACGATGCGAAAATGGGACATACCAGGATAATGAATATTCGTTTGAGTGTAAAAGCTGTGAAGCGGGTTATTACTGTGACAACACTAAACAATCTGTGGATAGCCTGGCAGGTTTTGAGTGCCCTAAGGGTCATTATTGTCCTAGGAAAACCAGATTTGCAACGCAGTATAAATGTCCTTCTGGTACTTGGAGCAACAAGACCATGTTGGAGAGAAAAGAACAATGCACGTCATGCCCTCCTAGGTAAAATGGCTTATTTATTGTATTTTGTTCAACTTGTTTGGAAAACGTGTTATTCATTCGGAGAAAATGCAGAGAAAAAGAAAGTTACCTCAGGATGTAATAAGTTCATTAACTGCTTCGGAATTCATATGAAAAATTTGGAATTTATGGGGTCTGTAATTATATTTTAAAATCTTCAAAAAAATGCCTTTACAGTGGTGATACAGAAGCGACTTTGTTAAGTTTGAAAAGACCTCAAGAATAATATGTAAATATTTGATATTGTCCTTCAGTAGCATGTTGTAAAATTGTAAAAGTTAAAAATTCAATTGAGGCCTAGAGCTACTGTTAGAAAATTTGAAAATGACAAAAAAGGTTTTAAGTTTTTACAAGAACTATTCGAGCTCTTCGCCGATCTATGGCATCATTAGGGAATGAATAATAAAAAACGTAGCGGAGGTCTAAATACCGACTCGCGCGATCAACCGTAACAGATAACAAGATATTGTGAGCTGAGCATTGGTTGAGAAAATTAAGTCTTTGCTTGAAGGTTGTTAAAGATTGGCGAAAGCTCGAATAGTTTTTCTAAAAACTTAATAAACTCATTATCTTTAAACATACAAATCTAAGGATTTGAAGGGCAAAACGAATAACGATATTCTAGCATTGCAAAAGTTAGGAATTCAATTGAAGACCTACAGCTAAGGTTAAAAAATTTAAAAATGACTAAAAAGCTTTTATTTTTTTTGATTACTTGTAAAGAATTTGTAGTATAGTAAATATAATTAAGTATAGTAGTTGCAATATTATTAGATTTATTTAGGATTTAAGAATTAAAATTTTTTTGACTTCGTTCTTGTTTAAAGGTATTACTGCGAGCAGGAAGGTCTTGAAAACCCAGAGGGTCTATGTCTACCTGGTTACTACTGCAATGGAAGCGCCAAAGTACCAAATCCATCATATGCCGAGTGTCCTCGTGGACATTACTGTCTTGAAGGGAGCTATACACCAACACCTTGCCCTAGAGGTTCCTTTTCTAATGCCAACAAAAACAAAAACGTGAGTGATTGTAAACCTTGCAGTCCTGGGAAATACTGTGATCCAACGGCTGACTTTGTGGAAGAGCGGGACTGTGATGCTGGATACGTTTGCATTTTAGGTAAGTATTAGTTTTTGTGGCTATCTGCTTCATAGCAGAAGCTACTATGTCACGACCCGTGTCTGTCTGTACGTATGTTCGTATGAGTGAACTCATATGCGCTGCTTTATATATAACGTAAATTTCTAGGCGCTTGTTGTAGTGTCTTACGTAGTGCAATAGGTAAGGCGCACGCCTCGCGATCGTTAGGTCGCCGGTTCGATACTCGGTG
>ERZ1740055.85-NODE-85-length-15932-cov-7.913964_pt1 | contig 15932 bp, 9 predicted proteins | sample MGYA00581747_ERZ1740055 | MGnify/ENA primary metagenome ERZ1740055 (study PRJEB43018, sample SAMN04849739) | marine metagenome | isolation source: floating plastic debris | place: Pacific Ocean | collected 2008-08-28 | study: EMG produced TPA metagenomics assembly of...
TACTCATTTACCTACCCCGGAAGGATGGAAAGCTGAGTTAGCTTAGGCCGAAAAGAAGGTTGCACAAATATTCAAATCTTGGCAGAGCCAAGGATAGAACCAGGGACCTTGTGGTTGGAAGGCAGAGATCTTACCAATTGTGCCAACCATGCCCGCCCATTAATCAAATGCTCAGCACAAAAAATGTGTGTTAATTTTAACTTTTTAAGTTGGAAAACATTATCATTAACAACTGTTTTATACAGACACAAATTTGTTTAAGTTCATTTAAACTCTCAGGTTAAGCTCTTGACACAGTCCCAGCATGTTTTCCCTTTCTTGGTTTCTCACTCCAAAACTGAAACATTCCATCACCTCCTCAAAACCATCACGCATTGATCAAATGTGGCAGTTCATATCACCTGCCACCATCAAAAGATCCTCCTGTGAGACATCATGTATATTATCTGATAGTTTCTCAAAAGCTACACTAAAAATTTTACATAGGGCTGAGGAAGTTTCACTTGACAATCAACACACTGAGCTCATGGAAATATACTAAACTGAACAACTGAAATCCCTGCATATATTTTGTTATTTCTTAACATCCTGATGACATAATGGCTACTGCCTTGGTTCAGCTAAATTGCAGGAAACCCATTGTTGGCTTCTACTTATATTGTACTGTACATTAAAAATGGCAATACATTTGAGTAAAACATGTCAAATGATTTAAATGTCTACACATGTTTTAAATAACAATAATTAGTTAGTTACTATATTTAGTCAACTAATTTTTTGTAGAAATCTCCAGTAGCAACAGAACCAGTGATATTAATCTTCATACAACTATAAATACAATACAAGTGTTAACTAAGCTTAATTGAATGCCTTTATGTATATGCAAAATATCAATGTTCACATTCAAATTACATGTTATAGTGTGTGATATTTGTGTGATTTGCATTGGTGAACTTAGCAAGCAGTTAATTTCTGATGTCAGGCATCTGAACAAATCTTCAAATATACCCATCCTTTAGTTGAATATCTTGGCACTCCCAGAAAAAACAAATATACTTTCAAAATACAGTATAACAATTGTCACAGTCATATAAATCTGAAATTATTATCTAAATACCTCAGTGAAATCCCTGATAGTTGTCCCTCAGAGAGAAGCTGTATTTTCAATCAAAACAACCTTGCCTGTGTATTTAGAGAAGTCTACCTCCTGCCCATCAAGGTTAGTTGCTGTGAACGAATACAATGACTGTGCCATAGTCCTAATACAACTCCTGATTTGTTGAATAGCTGGTCTGATAATAGGTAGACTCTGTTTCAGTCCAGCAAATGCTGAATTCTGCATTTGCTGTGTGGAACAAGAAAAAGTAATTATTAATAATTTTTTATCAATACAAACTTTTAAACTTTGCTTCAAAAATAGGTTGGAGTGGAAGTACCAGGTTGTTTTTGTGATAATCAACTTCTAATTAACAATTAATTTTGTATTGTTAGGTAAAGAGTAATTACTCTCTGGTCTTCCTCTAATTTCTAGGTTCTTCTTATAGATCTTCATATTTCAACTGAGGGGGTAAATCCCTCCCACACCTACCCCTGCCTTTGCCCACCATCTTGGAGTTGAGCAGTAATGATCCCTGTCACTACATAAACCTAAACAAAAACCCTGATACACCCTAAGGTCTTTTATGAACTGCATTGCTCCAGTACTTCCTTATTGATCATTGCCATTGTTGGTAATTTGTATGCCTTTTTCTAATATATCTACATTTCTAGTTTAGTCTTGATAGTCACACCAGAGACTGGTTATAGCTGACTCTACTGACATGATCATTTTTTTTGGTTAGTACTTGCTTTGGAGTAATGGCAAATTAAAGTTTTGCCCCTTTTGTAATACTTTGATTTCAATTTTGTTCAGCTCTCTATTCAAATTAATGTTTATTATTCACTTTCTTTGGATTTGCTCATGTGAGTCTTTGAAGATCTTGCCAATTTTTGCAGGTGCCTATCTTTTACGTTGCTTTTATCATATTTAAAGCATTCTGAATCACCTGTCTTAATGCGTTCTGTTCAAGCTTTCTTGCAAGATGTAATGTAGGAATGTCGTAGATATTTTTGGTCCATTTAAATATTCTAGAATATTCCAGAATGTTTTATTTAACTTTTTGCATTTTTTACTCTGATGAAGAGTGAAGCTAGCATTTGAAAATTTAGTGTTTTCATTACAAAAAAAAAAATAACAAAAATTGTTGTTTTTACACTGATCAGTTTCAAACTTTTTAAATATCTATGCTTGGCGCGGCATTGATCATCATTCTGGGATACATCAATATTTAGCATTCATTTTTAAAATTGGACTGAAAAGTAATTATTTACCAAACAGAACACAACTTAATAAATTATCATGTTTTTTTGCCATTGTAGTCTGCAAAACAATTTAACCAAATGCATATTAGGGAAGGGAAATTTGTATGAAAAATACTGCCTGAGTGATTACCAATTTAAGACAAGTAGATGAGGATCCCGACTAACTCTCCTATCATTTTCGATGAGTAAGTTAGACAGTAAAGTTCAGAGGAGAAACTTGTCTGTTCCTGCATTCATGTCAGTCAAGTTTCCTGACTGAGGAGAGTTCAGCTTGAGATGAGCTTGTGGTCCTTAATATCAGTTCAGCTCACGTCAACGTGTCATCATAACTAGAATAATTAAGATAGTTTGTGGTAAAATTTTCGTATTGGGGCGTACTTTTGTTTAATCATGCAAACTAACCCTCACCCAGACCCTAACTTCTATAGTAATATACGCAATGAAACTGCGTACATAAACAAGTACGCCCCAATACGGAAGTTATTCCCAACGGTAAAATGATAATACCGCTCTCCTAAACGACCCCGGCATGCAGACAAAAAACTTTATTTTAATAATGAGCCTTAGCGGATATCATAAATGTACATTAACTCTGAACAAAATAATACCAATTTCGATTTTTCTCGCACTACAAATCGTGGTTTTTAACGTTCAATATAAATCGCGCACAAGTAAAGCGATGAAGCATGCATATGGCGCTCTTTCAATAAAGACAACAGATATTATATATCGATTGTGCAATTCACAAAACAGAGCTCTGCTTGAAAATAATACAAAAATTACTTCTATTCTTAAATATTAGAGGTTGTAATATTAATGACAATGATATTAATCGATCCACAGATTGCTTCTAAGCCTGTCTATTCACATGACATGTATCTGTAGTCTTTGGTGGAAAAAACAAGCTCATGAATAATGATCATGGGCCATTTCAAAAATTTTTATTTTCAAGTCTCAGTTTATTCAAGTGAAGAAACGGGATTATAGTCAGCGAAAAAAATCTGATTTAATAAAGAATTGAAAGCGCTGTAGAGTAAAATAATATCTGCAGTCTAATTTGCATAATTTATATTCGAGTGAGTTTGAACTACTATTATCACCACCTACCTTTAACGGCGACAATGAGTTTCTACATCTGCACAACATTGCACTTCTCTTAAAAATAGCGGGAGGGTGTAGGAAGAAAATATTTCATCCAGCTCCTCCCCCGTTCTATTCGATGCTTTTTTATTTGCCGTGACGGATTCCGTCAAAACAGCTTGGATACTACTCAGTGTACACCGCTGTCCGGGGTAGTGCTGGCGCCTTGAGTGGAGGGCACGGTCAAGATGGCGGTCATTCAAGAGAGGGTGGGTAATTTGATTGCATTACTACTCGACTCTATTTTCTCTCAGTTAAGCCAACTTTCTTTTAGAAGCAAATTGTAACATGAAATTATGATTTCTTTCAGAGATTCCTTCTCACTGACGCTCAAGTTGATGGTGAGAAATGTTAAAATCAATCTTTTAATGTGTTTTCATGTAGTGAAGCTAAGGGTATTTTATTTGCAAAAGTGGCACAATGTTAATGCTCTGCGGGAAACTTTAAATTGTTAGTAGTGGATAATCTCTTATTCTCGAAATTCTTTGTAAAAATGGCGGAATTTCTCCTAAGAAAAAAGTTTCACTTTGAATTTTACCATTTTTTACAACTTGTCACATTCGATGAATGGAATTTAAACATTTTAGGTTTGATTCTTATTAACTTTTAATAAATCAGTTGACTTGTTTACTTAATAGCTGCGAATCACATTTAAACTTTAGCAAAATGTATTTGTTTTCATTTCGTGATGACTTGTTGTTTTCATTTCGTGATGACATGTTGTTTTCATTCTGCTTTTTATTTCGTCTAATTTGCTTGCACAGTGTGGAATTTGGACTAATTTCCGAAGTACGACCTGCCTTGGTTTTGTGAATTTACTGTCAGGAATCATTTAAACTTGATGTTATATTTTGTCTTGTAGGGTTTAGCTCGAGGGTCTTTGTATAGTTACTCAATCAGAACGATTATCGCAAAAAGATCGTTTAAATTTACAGTTCAATTTTTTTTGTCACGCGATGGCAGTTTTTGGCTTGCAGTTTTCAAAATTTGCTTCGCCCTGGGAATTAATAAGAGTCATTTGGCACCGAGCTACTATTTAGCAAAAAAAAGCGTCTTTAGTAAAGTATCAAAACAATTTCTACATAGCTGTTAACAAATTGAACTTATTCTAAACTATGATCTATGCAACTGTTGAGCAAGATTCCAATTCCGCAATAATTTTGAACAACAAGGGCTTTAATATCTCGCAAGCTTGTAACAATAGATTGGCCAATACAATGTGTTTTATTGATCACGTCTCTGTTTTCAATCCAGGAAAGGGTGTGGCCTCATGGCAAACCACCTGCATTTTAAATCTGTACTTAAAATTTCGTCTTTGTGTAACAAAAGCTATTCGTCTGAATACAAAACTCTAGTAATACTGAATCATATCTCAACATGGTGAGCCAAGAAGGTCAGTGCTAACAGAAAATCTTAGTAACAGAATTCATTTTTGTATTTATATACATTATAAGATTGAGAAACAACAAAAATAAGATTTTTTTAAAAAATATAGCCAGATGTCAAGAATTATGTTTTAGATAAATTTGTAGTTTTAGTCATTGATTGAAAAAAGTTTGATTAGTGTGAAACTTTTTAATAGTAAATCAATGTCAAATATTGAATTTTTTGGTATTACTTTAAAGTACCTAAAATTAAAAACTAGAATACTTTAAATTCAAAATTAGTTAAAAAAAGTGTTTTCATCTTTAGCTTTACTTGTGTTTTTTGAACATTGTTTTGTTTGAGTCTGGAATACAGTAGCATCTCTGAGATCTATTCGATCTTTCAACTTTCAAACACACTCCAGCAAAAACAAGAATATGGAGATTAATTTTGTAAGTCTTAACTCTTTTCCTTCTGAGTTTTTAAAAGTCATTGTTACAAAATTTCATGAAAATTGGCAACTTCAGAATCTGTTATATTCAAACATTTTCAGAATCTACTTGTAAAGACAAAGAAAAAGAATGGTCACTTTAATAAAGGATTTCAACCACTGGCTCAAAAGTTTTGGCATTGTTAGTTTATTTGAAATCAATTTAAGCAGGATAAAGGTTAATACAGCACAAACTTTATTCTGGATTATCTGCCAATTACTAAATTTTTACACCTTTATTTCAACAGCATTAGCAAAGGTCTTCAAATTTGCTGATGTTGAGGAAACTGGATTTGTGGATGTTGCTACCATCTCAACACTTGCAGTACAACTTTTAGGAGCTCAGTTGAGTGAGAATGAAAAGGATACTATTACCAGCAAAGCAGAAAATAAAGCTGAGAAAGGTTAATCTCTAAAATACTATAGTTGTAATTGTAATTTAACATCAGAAAAGAACGAAACTTCATCAAACCTGTGTATTTATACTTACTCTCCTAAACAGTAGAAAATTCTGCCAGTGGAATAAAGGTGTATTTTTATGGCTTAACCAATATTTTTATTTTTTGAGAAAAAAATAGTTCTGCAATGCTGATGTGAGCTGAACGAACACTTAAATTTGTCACTTGTACATAACCACAATTTCTTACATCTTTGAATTTGCATTACCACCAATCTATAGTGTTCCCATCCAGACAAAATATTTAAAATATGAAACAGAGAATTGTAAATTATATTCAAAACCGTAAAATGAGTGGGTATCTCAGAAGATCTTCAGAAGTAACTCGCCATCAAAAGTATATCATCAGAGAATGGGAGAAACACCTTGAAAACTGGACTTGCTCCCATGGTGCAATGCAGGCTTTAAGCAATGGATCAATTAGGGAATCAGTTTTGTATAGCAGCTTCCACCACTAAGGACTCGAGTTTCAAATGTTGGCTGAGATTTTTTTTTCTCAATCAGGCAAGGATTTCCAATAATCAGTTCAGATATCAACCCATCTGACTATTTTATGAGGATGCTTGTACATGGTGCTAACTGTAGTTTACTCTAAATATTTATGTCATCAATTATTGTTTTAGTTTTATGTTTTTGTTATGTTTCATGCATCACAGGTGTAAACTTAATTGAAACAGGTGTACATTTGAAATAATTAAACTCATGGAAACTTTATCAGCCTTTTGAAAACAAAGTGGTATGAGATTTTTGATTTAAGTTTTCTTAATTATAAAAATTGATAAAGCTTACAAATTTTAAATATTGTGGTTGAGTTTGTGTCGTGGTGTAAGCAACAAAGTTATGAATGATTTTTGGGGTTTTGTTTGATAACCTGAAAAAATAATTTCTGTTTTTGAGGGAATATGAATGTGTGACCTCTGTGATACCAGTACAGCATTCTAACCAACTGATCTATGATCTGGGAGAGTGGGTCATTTTCAGTAGGTCCATCAATGCTACTCTAAGATGCACATTAGATTATTGTGATTGAGTTTGTATCACACTATAAGCAACCATGAATGAACAGTTGTTGTGGTTATGTTCTCATAATTTGTATTATATTTATTTCAATACGAAAGTTTTTTCTGGCTAACCTCTATCAGTTAGTTAAATAAGTAATGTGATTTGTTTTTTTGAAGCATCCTAAATTCTTGTAGACCTTTTGATCAATGTAAAACAAACCAGTTACGTATATGATTTTTTATGCAGGTTTGTTGTCATACCAGAACTTTATTGAAATCATGATGGAAACAATGCAGTCAATGACACATTGGGGCAAATTAAAAACACCTCTTGATGGTTATGTTGGGTTCGACACTGTGCAAGAACAAATAAGAAAAAAATCTTTGAAACGAGGATTTGAGTTCAATCTTATGGTTGTAGGTAAGAAGTTCGTGTAAGGTATATAATTAATATAAGAATGATAATATAGATGTACATTTGGGATTGAAATATATTGTTTGTAGTTTCCATCTTAATTAAATGTCTTAAAAAAATCCATTTTCATGTAAGGTTTAATTAATAATGAATTCTTTTGTTAGACATTGTCATTCCATAGATTGTAAACAAAAATATGAAACAAAAATAATATTTCTGGAAAAAATGGTGCTGCTCCATTCTGTGTTTTATAATATGGTAATGTGTTTCTCTCTTCTTGCCATGCACATGGAAAAATTAAAGATTTATGTATTAATTTTTTTCTATTTTTGTTACTGATTAGCAGATGTTTTTTTGTGTTTATTATAAAATTGATTTAGATGTTTTTAAAACTCATTTTCATTGCAGGAGCTTCAGGCCTTGGAAAGTCAACAATGGTGAACACACTGTTCAAAGGAAAGCTAAGTCGCTCATTGTCAACCGGTTCAACATCTGTTATTCCAAAGACAGTGGAAGTAAAATCAGTCTGTCATGGTTTGTTCACAGTTTGATAAGTTTCTGCATTGCAAATCTTTAATTATTTTTATGTACACTTGGAGTGATGTACAGTTATTCTTCTTCAAACCTTTTTTTAGTAATTGAAGAAAAAGGTGTTCGCCTTAAACTTGCCATCACTGACACACCTGGTTTTGGAGATCAAATCAATAATGACAAATGGTGGGTGTTTTTTATTTTATTACCGAATTAAGCAGAAACAAAAAAAAAGCTTTGCTTTAAGCTGGTGACAACAACAGGAAGAATTATAGCAATTTTAACCCCTTCTCTACCACAGGTTTGACCTTTTCAAGTACCCCGTCCATTGGCTAGTTTTTAGACTTGGGTTGTTTTTGAACCTCTCCTCTTCAAAATGTGTAAAATTAACCTTTGAATATTAATTTTGGTTTGAGGTAACCTATATACTGTGTAAATAAATACTGTCCTCAATGCTGACCTCACAATGCTTCAAATCAATTCCAGGGATATCTGACCTGTTTAATGAAAAGTTATTTGAGATATCCTTTACCGGTAGTTTAGGTTAATTTACTTTAGAAAAAATATTAACATTGTAATATACAGATGGTACAAATAACAATCTTGACTTGAATAAAAGAATATTTTTTGTTAGAAAATTCTTTTCATGAATATGAACACTCAGAATCTTCACTCAGGGTCATTTAAAGATGGTGTGATTTCTTCTTCAATAACATATTAACTTTGTGGTTTGTTTGATTTTTTATTTATTTACAAAATTTGTATGGGTGCAGGGATTAACCCACAGAACATGGCTCCAATAACTGCTTCCTTTGTATGAAACCACCCACTCATTTTTAGCACGATCAAAAGCCAACATGTTTGTTTATCAGTTGCAATTACTTCAGCCTCCCTATAGACTAAATTGATTTATTAATCCTCACTAAATTTCTTTTAAAAAAACAATTACAGATTTTGTCAAAACCATGATAGACATTTCTGTAATATAATTACAAACACAAAAAAATGAATGGTCCCTTAATTTTAAGGCTTCATCAACAGTTTCAAAAGTTAAAACAATTTTAATTTATATAAAATTGTTTTTAGCATTATAAGGATTAATGTGCAAAAACATTAGATCATGTTAAAATTATCTCATGACATCAGAGAAATACTGATAATTCACTAAGAAAGATACAAAGCCAAACTGAATTTCAGTTAAGAAATCCATGCACTTCAGAAACTATCCCAGAAGGCTGATATAGATCTTGAAATATTAATAACTTGACCAGAAAATTTTGATGCACAAGTGATGGCTTTGTCATAAACAGTAAGTTTATTACAGATGGTGAAGAATGTCGTTGCTAAAGTTCAAAATTTTAAATATTCACCAACTTTACAAAATGAATTGATTTGACAATTACTAGCATTCTTTAATAAGTTTACAAGTGTGTACATAACCTAGTAACTAAATAAATGTACTTTAATTTATAATAATTAGTACATGAGGGTGATTCCCATCTGGACCTCACATTTTTTCTGAGTTTCTTGTCTCTGCATGAATTTCAATGTAATTTATTAAATATTAGTCCTATTAAAATAATACTTTTAATAATACATTATTGTATATGAAATCTTCTTCTCGGTAGCTGGGAACCAATTCTTGATTATATTAATGACCAATACAAGAACTACCTTGAAGAAGAAACAAGTATAAACCGGAAATCGAAAATTCCCGATAGTAGAGTGCATTGTTGCTTGTACTTCATAGCCCCAACAGGTCACAGGTAAGTGTTTTTCATTGTAATAGTCAATTAACTTTTAATAGTTAAGTACTGTACTTCACATATTAAGATAACTTTATTTATTAACAGCCTCCTAACACTTGCCAGTTTGATATGAGGCTGAGGTTGGGGGGAATGGGCTGGGTGGGTAACCATCTGAAACAAAGAACAAGATGACTTTTGTGGCAGTATGTGATTTAGGGCAATTGGTATGATACTTACTTTCTGGTCACAAGACTGCAGGTTAAAATTCCTGTTTAGCTGAGATTGAAACATTTGCCAGCCCTTCTTTTCAGCCAGTTTTGACTCAGTTTTCCATCCTTCAGTAAAATAAGCACCAAAATGTACTGGGAGCTAAGATGGGATGGATTAGTGTCCAGTCCACCCTTCAGTAGAATAAGCACCAGAACTTACTGGGAGCTAGAATATGATGGATTAGTGTCTAGTCCACCCTTCAGTAGAATAAGCACCAGAGCTTACTGGGAGCTAGAATATGATGGATTAGTGTCCATTCCAGGGCGAGTCAGATTATCATTTGCTTAACACTACATATAGAGACCAAAGATGCTGGATTCTGAGACCACAAGGCTTGGAAAAGGACCTGATCAAAACAGTTTCTTTTAAATTTAGAATGCATTGTATATGAGGGAGAAAGCTCAAATGTTGACTGCCATGTTCTGCAGCTAGGCAGATATCAGCTCTTTTGTTACTATGATTTAAATTGGGTGTAGCAAGTTATTTGGAACATCAGAAATGGCATCAATGCCAGGACAAGACACTTTCCCAAAATGGAACCTCCCAACCACATAGTACTGCAAATAATATTCTTTAGTTAGTGCAAGTTTTTAAATACTCATTATTGAAAAATTACAAACCTTTTTTAGACATTTTCCCATTTTTTAATTTTTTGTTTGATTTTGTATTTTTTAATTCAGGTTGAAGCCTCTAGATGTTGAGTTTATGAAGAAGTTAGACAAATGTGTTAATATAGTTCCTGTCATTGCCAAATCGGATACACTCACCCTGGAGGAGAGAGAGGCATTCAGAAGAAGAGTTAGTTTGCTTTTTCGTTATTTTATGTTTACTTTCACAATAAATTTATTTTCCTTTCCAAACATGTTATAATGTTTGAGTTGTATGCTTAGTTTAAGCAATGCAATGACTTTGTTGTTTGTTTCTGCGATTCCAAAAAGTCAGTGTTCGTCCGTTTATCCCTTTTCCACAATGTAAGTCTTTAAAAAAATGAAAAAAATCTAAAAAGACTGTCATTTTGTTTTGTCATTTGTTAATCAAATTGTTTGCCATTGATATTTAATGGACAGATACGAGAAGACCTCAACCTGCACCATGTAAACATATACCCCATGTTAAACAGACATGACGTTGATGAAGAGGAAATCCGGGCTAACTCAAGAATAAGGGTAAGTCGTCATAATTCAGGGCTTTCAGAATGTTTTGAAGTAAATGGTTACTCCAAAAAAGCAGGTGGCTGTGAACAGAGATGAACCAGATGTGACACCCTTCATCTCATGAACATTTTAAGGATTCTGTTAAGCAAAACAATCCAACTCCAAAACAAAATACTCTTACTTTTAATTAAAGCTCAATCTGAGTAATGGAAAGAAAATAATTGATTCTAAGGATTTAGAAGAATTTATTTTATTGCAGACATTGAGGTGAACGACACATCATTTGACAAAATCGCCAATTTGTCGGACTTTTTATATCTGTACCTCACATCAGGAAAAAGTAGCTGGCGATGAAACTTGAAGTAGTTGGTGGAGCTCCGGCAGTCGCCGGCTTGTTCTGAAAGCTCTGATAATTGTACCCAGGAAGTAATTAATTAAATGATTAATTGATTTCATTGATTGTTTTATTATTGAATATTAGATTAATGAACAGTGATTAATCAATTGATGGATTGATTGATTGATTGATTGATTGATTGATTGGCCGCTCTATTGGGCCTTTTATCACAACCATTTTAATGACAACAAATGTGTCGAGGACACAATGATTGTTTAAACTAATTGTTTAATTGATTTGTTTGGTTTCCTAATTTTGGCACAGGAACAACTACCATTTGCTGTTGTTGGCAGTGACCGATATGTGACGGTATCTGGCAAACCTGTGTTAGGAAGAAAAACAAAATGGGGGCTGATAGAAGGTAACTTTACTAGGATTAATTAAACATGCTTTGTTTTTCCTTTAAAAAAACTAACCATGAATTAAGGAGAGCTCGCAGTGAGTGAAACTCTTTAGCCCAGACTTATCTTGAGTCTTGCTTTAGGAATTGTGAACTGTTTTTAAAGCCTTTTTACTTGGGTTCTTGAAGGAAGAACAAGTTTTAAATCCAGGATTCTTTTCCATTACTGTTTGCTTCATCTGCAAGAAGCAGTCGAGCAATCGATGGAAGTCCAGTGACGTGGTGTAATACAGTTGTGCTTTTATTGTTTAGCATGTGTTGTATCCCATTTTCTCTTCCAGCTTTCAGGAGAAAAAATTAGGATACAATGCAGGTTTTAAATTTAGTTACTTAACGGGCCATTTGTAGCTTTTTCCTGATAAACGGCCACAACAAGTAACACTTTTTATTCAGTGAACTTTTGTGACATGTTTTGTCAAAATATTTGATTTCTATGACTATCTGGAAGAGAAAGATTTCATATTCATAGCATATATCTCTGTTGAAATAAGGCTTAGTATTTTACAATAACACCACAAAAATAATCATAGAGAAGCCTGATTTCACACAGCTGTGCATAACTTTGTTATTTAAAAATTAAAAATAGAAACAATTGAAATCATTTTTGCACTTTAGTTTTAGATGCTTCAAAATCTAATTATGTGTTTGTTGTTTTTAGTTGAAAACAAGAGTCATTGCGAATTTTCACAACTGAGGGATATGTTAATTAGGTAAGTACTGTTTAAAAATGTAACTTAGCTTTTGTTTCAAGAGGATTGCAGTTTCAGATCTTTTCTTCCACAATCACAATTTACATAACAATTTCTAGTTTTTCTAAAACATGAAGTTACAATTCATATGCACTTATCCAGAGAGATCTGAAAATGACTGCTTCTCTCAATTATAAAAGGATGACTTTTTAAATGCTGTAAAAAAATGATACAAACATTTCAGTCTTGACAGTTATGTAGAATATCTTGTGATCATATCGGAAATAGTATAAGGATCTAATTACCAACACTTGCAACTGAGTATTTTTAGTAGCAGCCAAGTTGGCAAATGCTTAGATTGTCAGTTCCTGTTACATAGATAGTCGAGACACACTGTCTATCCCCGATTGCCCACAGCTGAGTTGTCTTACACTAAATGATAAATTTCGCTCATCTCAGTTTAAAGTTTAACCTCTTGATAAATTTTTTGATTCTTGTTTCTGAGTCACTCTTGCACTCGCATACTTAATTAATTAGTTTTCCTTGACAATGATGCTAAGATGTCACCGAAACGTCGGACTTTTATCGCTAGTTTTTGGTAGTAAATGTTTATCCAAATCACTGTTGAGTTGATAAATTTATCTTCAAAAACAAAAGTGTTTAAACTCTACATGGATAAGATTATTCATGGGATTCAGTAGGGTAAATATTAATTGGCGAGTTTGTTCACTGTCCGGAAACAGAGAAGATAGCAAAAAAAGTTAATGGAGATCTAACTGTTTCTTTGTTTGTTTTTTCCTTTTTGATGTGGTAGGGTTTTTCTGTCTTTCCATTTCTTCAAGGCGTGACAGATGAAATTTTAAAATAGCAATTACATGTCATAAAATCGCGTGTTTAGTTTACGAGGATGTGGGAAAAAGTACAACCGAGTACTTTTTTTGCAATTACAGTCCAGCTTAGGTTAGCCAAAGCAGCGGTCATTCATAAGAGTTTTTTTTCCTGTTTCTCCTTTTCAATTACTTAAATTGTTCATGTAACTGCGAAGATGGTTTATAATTTTGTTACCCAGCAGATGATATCTTCAATTGCTACCTTACACTAGTCTGTGCTTTGATGTAACATTCCAGTTTTAGTTATCAAATGTGGTGTCCATTATTCTTGATGTAATGTTTCTTCCATCGTGCTCGACATTAGGTTACGAAACTAACACTTTTTGCTTCTGTTTTGTTTTCGCGATATAATCCAGAACTCATATGCAAGACTTAAAAGAAGTAACTGATTCTATTCATTACCAAAACTACCGAAGACACAGTCTCTCAGAGCAACGTCAGCGAGAAATTGTCCAGCAAATTAACGTTGATAACATCGAAGGACAAGAAAGTAAGATTTAATAATGAAACAGGTTCTTGATACCAAGAATAGCGAGAAACAGCGTCTAAAGCCAAACGTCCAGGAATAAAGATTATGCTGAACAACCGAAGAGAAAGCTTTACCAGGTCTGAGACATGAAAACCATCAAACCATTCGTCAAGTTATTATACAAGCAGACGCATATCAAGTAGAATCAAAAAGTTTCTTAAGGGAAAATATTCGTAACGTGTACTACTTAAATGGGTTTATACAAGAAATACAAATAATTGACAACAGTGATAAACTAAGGAACTTTTTCTGCGACACATGTGTTGGCTAACATGTTTCTCGATGCCGTTACAGAAGTATGAAATAATTATTGGGTATTGTTTGTCGAATAATGTTGTAGTTTTTGTTTAGGTAAATCCTGGATTATCTGAACTTACAAATAGATAACTTTGGGGCGGGGGGAGGGGGTAAGTTCTTTTATTTTCATGTACTGCAATGTAGCAGGAGTTTCAGCTGTATATCCATATCTGAGAGTTACGTAGTAAAGATATAGCTGAATACTTTATTATATAGACAAGAAATTTTCAAGAAAGTCATCTTCTTTGTGATGAGCAGGCCTTGGTTTGTACGTGCAAATAAGCTTTGACAACTACTAGGTTTGGATGCTAAAACTTTTCTTCATATAAAGACATTTTCCAAAGTATTATATTACTTAAAGGCGTATAGTTGCTGACGCCATTGTCTATAATCTGTTTCATTAGCATTTAACTTTAGGTAATAAATAAACAAAGATAAATAAGATTGAGTTAAAGCTTGTCAAGAAGCAAAGTTATGAATCGTTTGAGTCCATATACAATTTCTGAAAAGACTATACTGGTTCCAAACAACTCCAGACAGCTGGGTGGCAAAAGTGTTACTGGGCCTTATATTTGTAAAACCTTCTTTACATCGCAGCAACAGTGTTTAACTTATTCTGTTATTTTCTGATAAAATTTTTTTACAAAACACTTTAATATTCAAAACTTCTATTTTTGTAGTCGTATTAGAAACTTGGGCATTTATGCTAATGAAAGAAACACTGTACACAAGCATTCTTTAGACAATTTTTGTTCACCGCCAACTTAGTGATCAAAGACTGTTGTATGAACGATACTGATGCAACAAGCCAGACAACAGAAAATTTTCAAAATATCAAAATACTATAGCTTCGGTTTTCCTTTTTTATAGATTTTTGAAACTATTATATACTTCAGTGAAACTTGAAAGCACTGTTCAGTCTATCAGTTTTATCTATGTATAAAACTAAGAAGGAAATTTAATATGACTAATGAAAGAAGTTTTCGATTATAAGCTGTCAATTTAGTTATGTTTTTGAAATAGAATCAATAAATCTAAGTTTTAGTTGAATTGAAGATTGACAATTTATCTCCATGATAAATGTGCACATTATTCGTTGTTTTCATGGTCCTTAAATGAGTTTTAGGTGCAATTTGTTTCAAAATAAAATATTTTTTATTTGAAAGAGTAACTTTTGTGCTTCTTAATATCAAACGACGTAACAACAAGTTTTGGCACTATTTGATTGTCAGTCTTTATAGTGAAGAAGTTTCCCTTAAGGCTGGCCGTTTAGCTTTTTCGAAGGTAAGGAATATATAAGTATTATATAAATAAGGAATGATACTTTTAAATCATTGATAGTTATGATGGTGATAGTGCAATGATACTAGATGATAATCCTAGTAATAGTGGAAATGATTATTATGGATAATAATACTGATGATGTATGGGGTAATAAAGATTGTGGTAATTATGATGGATGAAGATGATGGTAGTGATGAAGTGGTGGTGAAATTTATGATAAATGATTCTAGATGATAATGCTGGTGATAGTGGAAAGGATGTTTATGGATGATTGTGATGGTGCTGCTGTAGTTGATGGCTATGACGTAGTGGCTATGTTGGATGAAAATCCAGATGATGTCGAATCGTAATTATAATAATTACACAAGTAAAGTTGAATGAAGCTTGAATGTTTTCTTACCCTAACAACCAAAACAAATACAGATACCAAAATATGGTCATAATTCCGCCTAGTAAAAATTTTTAAAATTAACTATGGGTAAAAATTTTTTCAATAAAAAACTAAACTAAACGT
>ERZ1740055.86-NODE-86-length-15882-cov-8.018007_pt1 | contig 15882 bp, 3 predicted proteins | sample MGYA00581747_ERZ1740055 | MGnify/ENA primary metagenome ERZ1740055 (study PRJEB43018, sample SAMN04849739) | marine metagenome | isolation source: floating plastic debris | place: Pacific Ocean | collected 2008-08-28 | study: EMG produced TPA metagenomics assembly of...
AATTTAAATTGGACCTATGTGTTATTCATAACACCGTCATATATGCTAGCATATACATTAACCTGTGCGAGTTCTTTTGTAAAGCCTAGGGGGTCGACCATAAGAAGAGTGAAGGTTTGGGGGGCTTGGAAATGACAAATCTTTTTGGGCCGCTAAAAGAGAAAATATTTTTTGAAGGCTAGAATGCTTGGCAAGATTTTTTTAGGATCTTTTTCTAGATTACCGTTATGATGTAGTCTGATTTAAGAACACACAATATTATAAACTTAACGTCTATAAAAGGTGTATAAGTATAAGAAAAGTTGACAAACAACGATGATAAATTTTACTTCTATATTTCAATTGGTCACATGCACCGATAAAATACAATACAATACAATACAATACAATAGATATACAGGTTCGCCCCTGGGGGCTTTTCAGAACTCTTCATCGTCTTCTGCTAACCTGATGAAAATCGGTGTGGCTGATCGAAATATAGTGTCTAAAATTTGTCATCATTGTTTGTCAACTTTTCTTACAATTATTTTTATACCGTTATTATTTGGTTGACTAATCGCAGTAACGTTACCCTTTTACCATGGAGGGTCTACCGAGGCCGTGTATGTGTTTCTTGACTGCGGTTTTCAGTAAAAACTTTCTAGAGTGCCTGCAACTTGAAACTAATTCATTTCCATTGTTGAGGGTGGACATTCAATCTGGCTTACAAATACAAAGTATAAAATATTTCTCCCATAAACATAAGTTTCATTTTTAGTGACATTAGTGTATGCCTTGGCTTGCTTGATTTTACGCCATTCGAGTGAGAAGTCCATGTTCTTGTCTTTCAAAGCCCAAATATATTTACTAAGCTCAGTAGCATGCTTGTATCGCTCATTCCTAAATGAATACACATGGTTTGTGTACCTAAGTTTAAACATCGTGTCGCAAAGTCCGATGTATGTCTCCTTGGTGTTTGCTGTGGTTATCTGAGCTTGATAAATTATGTTCTGGTTGTTGCAATTTCCGTTCATACAACAGGTGCAGGATTACGACAGTTGCAGGTCACGTTTTCAGATTATTCCCTTTTTATCTGCTTAGTACGGACCTACTATGGTTAGATATGACGGTTTTGATGTCAGGCGTGCAGCTATAGCTTAACTTAATCGTGTTACGGTTAAATATTTTGTGTAAAGGTTTAGATTTACGAAAACGTTTTTTTTTCATTCATTGTCTAGTAACGTGCCTGAAAATTGTAATCACTTTTGACCACATGAAATAGACCTGTAGCAATAAAGTCCGCGACATGAGAGAGCAATCATTGCCAAAACTGCAGGTATGTATGTGTAATCTTTTCTCCTTTGTCTTGCTCCTCTCAACTGATCACTGGTTTTTGATGAGACGTTTCTTCTCTACAGAATAAACTCCAATCCGCCCTTTTCTGTGCTGCTTGCTCAAAGGCATTATATAGATGATAAATACTGCTTCTATCTAACCAAACACGCGTCCGACATTTCTAGACCCATGACCATACATGAGCAACTTGGGTATGCGATCAACAGTCATTCGTACAAAGCGGACAGCCCTGCGCAGTTGAGATTGCATCAGGAGGCTGTCAGGTCCTCTAATGTCGTACTTAGTGAGTAAATGAGGGTGGGAAACTCTATGTGTATAATATAATTTAAGATTAGGACAAAAAGTTTCCTGTAATCTAATGGGATGAGGACCTCATCAAATGACCTTTTAGTTAAGAACAATATACATTGTGGAGTGCATGGAGTGTGATGACGTGACTATCACAGATCATTCTGAAGCAGGTTACTGCAAGCACTAGAAACAGTATGGAAGAGAGTATAAGTTTGGGTTGATATATAATAAACACAAAAAAGAAGGGGGACTATTGCACGTGGAATGTGGTTGCATAGAAAGATAGCTGCAAGCATACATCCGCGCTAACATGAAGTACTTGCAGCTATGAACAATAAGGAACTAAAATTTTTAGGGGACACGTCTGCTACCAACGTGGCCTTAAAGCTCAGTTAATTTAAGTGACTATAAATTTCTATTTATTACTAGCACGAGTGTGGTATCTATACTTGCTACTAGGACGGTAAGATCTACATAAAAACGAGGCTAGTGCTGCTTTCTTGGACTGCATTAACACCACATTTCACTGTACTTGCGCAGTTACTTTGCTATTTTCATGAACTACCTGCCATGGCCACCTGTATGCTATCACTTTTAGTGAGTAGAGATTCGCAAATCTTGTTTGAATACAAAAAATACTGTATTTGTTTTTTTTATGAAACGAACTCTTGTTCTTTTTCTCACTGATACGAGTTGACAAGCTACAACAACAGAGAATGGTGTTTAGAAAATTTATTTCCATGTAAGGACGGCAGAGTTGAGAGACAATATGGAAAACACTGCTTGCGATGATTAGAAAGGAACGATTTTATCTGTTATGTTTCAACTTGCAACGTTGTTTTCGAATATAGTATAAATTAATGGCCAAAACTTGATTTCCGTTCAGCTTTAAACTTTTTATTTTCTAAACTTTATAGTTTCACTTGATTATAAGAAAATAATTCTGCAATGAGTATAGCATCAGTTAAGCCAATTCAGTTTAGACAGCCTGTGCTTAACTAATAAAAATATAATTATATTTTTTGGCCCCTTAATTCCAAAGCTATCTGGATATTTTTTTATATTCGCCATTTTTTTGCAGCGAATGAAGTTTAGACTTCAGTATTTACCTAAAATTTTTGCATCAACACGTAGCTCCACGAATATATCTGGATTTTATCTAGTATCAAGGATTTCTCGCATGAATATTGTCAATATTGACTGAAAATAATTACATATTTACATGTGCGATTTCTAGATCTTTACGGTGTGTGTGCTTCGCCTGTTGTTTTGTTTTAGAACCTTTGGTTGTGTTGGAATTAAGATGTCACTTTGAAGTAAAATGAAAAGAGTAAGGTTGACTCCTTCATTTATGTTATGTTAATAAAGTAAAACTTTTGCTAAAGCTCGAACGCAATCGAGAATGTTGACTGGAAATCGACCCGAACCCAAAGTTTACTAAAGACATTTTGAGGCTCTTTAAAAAGCATTACCTTTCCTTTTGTTAAAAAATATTCCAATTCGACTGTTCACGAGTAATTAAAATGTTCGCGGATTAACAAGTTTCCACTTTGGAAGGCGGGCTCAAAATGCCCTGATATGATGCGGAGATTGTCGGATACGTGTTGACGAAAGGCCAATCCGATACAAAAAAAATATCCTGATACGTAAAGACAGAGTTTTAACCGACGTCTCTTTGCCGCAATTGGAACTTCTGCAAAAACAAATTGGTTAGGTAGGATATAAAAGGCAAATGACTTTCTTTTCTTTCAGATGATGACTGTACCGCTAGCCAGCGAGCCGGCTCTTCTAATTTGTTTTTTTGGGGAAAGGAAAAAGTATTTAGAAAAGCCGGCTCGCAAGCTACCGTACTACATGGGTTTGGAACCGTTCCATTACGTTGTAAATAGCTAGTGATTTTCGTAATTTACTGTTGTGCTAAAGTGTTTTCATTTAAGTTTAATTCAAAACAAGTTGGTATCAAACTAGTAAGTAATTCTTGTTCAAACCAACATAAACATTGTCATTTATTGACAGGATTCATTGAATACAAAGCCATCCCACTTTTTCTATTGTTTGAGTATTTTAATGCTTTTTAACGAAATGCTTTCCTAAAGGGTTTAAAAACAACAACTCTTGGCCTCTCAAAGACTTGTCTTTTTTCTTTTGTTTCGTTGTTTTTCAAAATTAAACTTTAACTACTTCGCTAACAATAATAACAACCACACCCTGCGTGATCAGATCAGACCGAAAAAAAAACGTCTGGTGTTTAATATATTTGACCAAAAAATAAATAAATAAAGCCTTTCGCTATTGTAGAAGGGTGGAGTGAAATGGCGTGTGCACTCATCTAAGCGCGCTTACCTTAGTTTATAGTTGCAAAGCGAAAATCTTCGTGTTCAGTAGGATTAAACAGCGTTGCAAATGAACTGAATTGTGGTAAGTAAAAATTTATAAACTCTTTCATTGTATTCATAATGAGATACTTATAACACATAGCCGCTAAGCTGTATAGCTCCAGTGCAGCTGTGAGCACTTTGGCGCTGCAAGAAACCGTTACAGGTTTGGCACTGCCGCATTGATAGAAAATATATAAGGAGGAAACTAACATTAGAATTTACAGAAAAATACAACATTTACCAGGAGTGAAATATTTTTGACAAAATTCAATCTTAAAACTGATGTTTTTACTTGCACGATTCTAAGTCAAACAAATAAGCAAAAAATATAGATCATATGAGTAAATGATTTTCGACATGCAGTTGTCTCTGGAGATAATTTGTATATAGCAAGTGGCTGACTATACTCAGAATCTTGTGCGTTTAATGTTTATCTAAAACTTTTATTAGGAAGAGACTTTAACTCTTTTTCGCCATAATTTGTACAACATACTTCGGTCTTCTTGTACGCTCAAGGAAACGGTAAGACAGGAAATCTATTCTGGCCAAAATATTTGTGTATTGGATGCTACATTTTTTGCGACCAACAAGTGCCAATCCTCTACTTAGTTTGATTTAAAAAAATGCTTTTGAAAAAAGCGTTGTATATGAGTTACAATGTATTCCGTGGTTCAAAACGAAATTTGTAAGCTCGTATTTGGCTCCTGTTCTGTAGAGGCGTGTCTCTTACTACAAATAAGAGTTTGAATATGATTGGATTTGAGAATTTTTTGTGCTTTTCACGAATCAATGTTAGTGTTAATCTGCTGTAATCGAATTCATAATAAACAAAATAATGTAAAATAGTATTTGGAGAATGTTTATCTGAAATATTACTGAGAGACAGCTGCAGTATTTAAGTATGTTTATTAATCGGCCATTACCACCTGCTTGACCAAGCCGGTTTTACCTGCTGTACTAGTCTGAAAAACGAGCATGGTGCTCACGTGCATTGCGAATGATAAACTTTCCAACGATATTTTTGTTTGTACAAATACAATTTAGAGGGGGGCGTGGGGGAACACGGTATCACGGTATTTGGCCATTTTTGGTACAGTACGGCGGTAAAAGGGCTGTAATTGCTCGGTATTGCGGTATTCTTTTTAACAGCGATACACGATTTTTCGTTGTTTTGGTCCCGGTAATCGATAATTTACATTTTTTTAGTATAGTGTTTTGTTTACCTACACCCCTCTATTCTGCTAAAATATTTGCAAATAAAACTTAACGCATACACTACGGAGGCTGTAACAGTGGAGGTGTTCAAGCCGTGTCAGTCTAGCACTTGCTGTTACAAATAACCCTGTGACGAGTCATAATCTTCACATCTCGAATTTGCTGATAACCATAACGCCTTTACACTAACAGTGTGTTGTTTTCATCCTATATTCAAGCACATTTGGCGTGACATCGATCTATGTATATAAAGTGGAAGCTATGTAGTAGTATCGCGTACTGGTCCATGTTGTACGGATGTTGCAGAAGTTTGTAAATTTAGAGGCTTGATTTTTTGGCATCACAGTATTTTCGATTTTCACCCACGGTATCGCGGTATTTTCCTTTTTATGACTCGGTATGGCGGTATTTGGAGGTCCCCCTCGTCCCTCTAAAATTTATAAAGTATAACACTTTCCAAAGCGATGACAAAAATTATCTTTGACTGATCATATTTTTTCCTGACTGATTTGTATTGACATCAAAATTCGAGATGCGACAATAACACGGATGACGTAAAATGGTCACATTTTATTTGTTCTCGAGCTTAGGTAATAGCAAGTGTGGAAAATAAAACAATATGACCATGGACAGTAGGTATTGTAAGATAGACCACCATGGTTTTGTGTTGATTCAACTGTAGGCATTAAATATATGCACACACTCTCAAATTTTCTTAACTGTTAATCTCTTTAAAAAGTAAGCTTCTCATCGTCTTCCTTTTCAGATCACCTATTTTAAAATCCATTTCAAATAAATACAAAATACATCTAGTATTGAGGAAATGAAAAATTTATTTCAATAAAATATGTTATATAAAATGAAAGAAGAAAAATCATCATACTCTTTTCATAACTTCGTTTGGGGTCATATGTCATTCTTTGTGTTCAAAATGACTCTTAAGAAGTTATAAAAAATGTTGATTTACCGTAAATATTAGAAAAAGTATTGATGTTTCAGAGAATAGTCCTTGGTTGGAGTGAATATGAAAGTTTGAATATGAACTAAGAGATAAACATTGTAAAGGTTCAGTAGACAATTTTCTCATCTCTTGTTCCTAAAGCTAAACAGTATTCTATAACTTTAATTTAAGAGCTACCTAGTTAAGAGAGAGAAAAAAAAACTGAGATTGACCAATCAAGGACTGACCATGATTCCCTTTAACTATTTATGTTTTAATAAGTTTAGTTTGATATTATTTGATTAATGCATTCTTCTTAAAGTCTAATGCATGCAGCCGTTAGATCGAGTTAGCTTTTATTTAAGTGTTCATTTTCTGTATCCCATTTCCTATATTCTTCTGCAATACAAACTTAAAAACATGCATAACAGTCAGTCCACTTTTTGTGCAATTAAACAAATGTCACCATTACCGTACCAGTGCGCGACAATGATCAAAGTAGACATTTCTTCAAGAGACACAATTTTTCATTGAGTGTTCTGTACCTTGTATTATTTCTATCGAATCAGTAAGCTATTATGCTATCAGACTGAGGAAATTTGAAATGAAATGATCATTCGGGTAATTGATTCTTAATTTAAAATTTAATTTTTTTAGACTATTCATCAAGTCATGCGACTGGCAGCTTATATATTTCATTGGACGTTGTAGTAGGGAGGAAATGAATCAATTCTTCACGCGTTGGTTAACAATAATAAAGGAACTTTAAGCTATAAATGCATGATCATGCACGCATGATGCAAGTGATTGTCTCACTACTAAATAAGCCATCTTGTTTCAATATCTGATCTTAATCTCCGTGAGTTGCAAAGCTTTCTTTGCCTCAATTTTTATCCAAACAAAACAAATAGTTTTAACACCTATCCTTCACAAACTTTTACAGAGCTACAACTCATTTCACTTGTGTTTCCTTATCTTTAAGTGCCTTTTATTTAACAACGTAACAACCATAAAGATTGCACGTCCATGCACGCATATACAAATTTGAAAAATACATCATTGCGTTATATTTATGCCAACAAAGAACAGAACAGACAACTGATTCCCCATTGCTATGTGTTTATAGAATGTGAGGTCACTTTTTATAACTCTTAATGAAATGTTTGTTCATTGTGACAAATATATATTTTAGCAATTTCGCAAGGAAAGTATCTCAGAAAGATCAAATGAAGAGAATTGAAACTGGACAGGTTCAAATTTGTATCGCTCCACGTCGTTTTAAAATTTAATGGACTTTCTTATACCCTAGACTTTTAACGAATTCGTGAGTCCACTGATGACAGAACTTTCCTAACAGATAACCAATGAAAACTGCAGGAGATCCTTGCCCAGCAGTTATGTAACAGCAAAACCGCGTGATTCCACTTACCCAGTTTAAGCGGTAATATTTTATCTGTATTCGCATGTTTGGACAAAGTGTATATGGCTGTACAGCCAGACCAATTGTGACTCGCAATACTGACTGGAAAACTTAACACTAAAATATGATACGTACAGACTAATAATTATTTCTGTCCCCGGCGCAGAACTGGATCAACAATTACATAGTCTTATGTTGTTAAAGCATTGACGTTTCAAAACTTTTTTGAAACACTTAAAAAGCAAAAACTGCCAATATCATAACAGAACAGTGTAACAGAATAGTGTGCTTTTTATATCTTTTTTAAAACAACTAACGTAAAAAAGCGATAGGTACACTCTATTGAATCTTGTCAATCAACTGACGTAACATTATGGTAATTTTGCTGTATAGTTCGTGCAATAAACAGTCATGCTTTTCTTTTTTTTAGTTTCAACAGGACTGTTTTTGAAAGCTTATAAGATTTTTGGCAGTTACAGTGGGTCCCAACATAGCTAGTGTGCTTTATTCAACACTGATTAGGAGGAATGGGTTACGCCTCAATAGTCCAGAAGAACGATGGCTGAAGGAGCTATACTTACTCAAAGTCCATAAAGCCGGTATACCTAAATGCTTAAGTATACCAGTTAACTAAAGATAAACAAAATTGTATTAACAATGTTAGGGAATAGTATATAATTGGTATAAAGAAACGCGTCTTCCGCTAGCGCTACACACTTTTTTTTTATAAGAACAACTTTATAATGAGGCTCAGATTGGCCGAAAATTAAAAACAATTTAAGAACAAGATTAGGCTAAGGCTAAAATAAAGTGAAAATGTTTCTAGATGAAACTTTACTAAATCTCATAATTTACATTCACAATGTGACAGTAAGAACACAGAAGCACCGTTTCCCATTTATTATTATATCTACTATTGTCCAAAATGATACACGTATACAGACGATCAGCATTGTTTTTCAATGCTTTGTCTTTTTGTTTTGATTTCTCGTCATTTCAAACAACTCATAGAAATAAGAACAAATTAAAAACAAATAAATTGGGACTGAAGCAGCCAAAAAATTAAGAATAATGAGCTTCGGCAAAATTTACTGGTTCTTATAAAAAAAGCGTGCATTACAGAATTATTAGAATAGGCTCCTAGCAGAGAACCCAATCGAAAGTAGGATTTGTAATAGTCCACTAAAAAGGTTCATACTCATAGGGCTAAAGATCCCGTTACATTTTCCAATTTGCTCAGCAATTTATTTTGGTCGGGGTAAGCTTGGGAAAGTTACTTAGCGCGAAATTCAAGATGGGTGTCACTGGTGAAAATATACGAATCGACTGAGGTCTGCACATGCACTATTGGAGAAGGTGTCTGAAAAATTGCGAGGGAAGATGGTTAAAGAGTGATGTATTGTGCAATGGCGTTGCAAGTTGCTGCAATGCGTCGCGAAAAATTGACCCAAGTTCTACTTTGTGCAACGCTACGCGAAACGAAAAAATTGTGAAACGAAAAAATTGTGAGAAAAGGCCTGTGTATACACTGTGCAATTTTCTTAGCAACTTAACTTGCAATGGCCTTGCGAGACAATAATTAGGTTGCTGCAAAAATTACGTCGCTATAACAGGCCTTTTAGTTTCAATGACATGCAATATCTTACTGATACTCCGTTTCACGAAGAAGACATTATAAAACCCCAATGGATCTATTAACGAGACCATATATTTGAAATGCAGTTTGATATATTAGAATTTTTAATTCGAGTTTTGAAAAAACTAGTTGAAATTCTCATTATGTTTAAAAAGGAACACTGCCTGTTTTAATTAAAGATCATGTCAAAATTAAAAACTTTTGTGATAGTTCAGACAGTATATGACAGTTACGTAACACAGTGACCGGTGCACATAATAATTTTCATTAGTGTAAGAGCTTTTCACTTTGATCTACCCTTTTCCTGTTAAGACTTAATATATTTTACTTCATTTAAGCTTTGAAACGATTTTTTTTCGTCCTCTCCTTGTGCCTTAGAAGGGTAAAATTGATATACTTGCTCATAAAATCACACAAATGAAGCTTTGTAAATTAAAGCGCATGCTTTGTAGATGGATTTCAAACGTATTTTCTTGTAAAACGATAAACGCTTTTTATAAGAAATCGCTTTCCAAGAAAAATTTAGGCTGAAGTTTGTTTAAAAATTAAAAGAGAGCACAATGGTAAAAATAGAGAAAACTGACCAAAAACAATTTTCTAGTTTTTATGTGTTTTCCTACCCCAACATCTTGATGTATCCATGAACTTTAACTATGTCATTGCTTTTAATTTCGCCGCTAAATTGTAATTTTTTGATGCGATAAGAACAAGCCCAGACTGAAGTTGAGACCTCAAGTAAGTTATTGAGTTGATATACATTCACACATAACGAATAAAGTTCACGATTAAGCTTCTAAGTTGCAATTGAAATGTGCAAATGAGTCATCGCCATAAGTAGAGTCACTGAGTAGGATATGAATAATTTTAATCGAAATATTTTATGTTATTGTTTTGTATACTTGTATTGTGATTTGTGTAATGGGGGCCGTGTGTTAGAAAACTCCTCTGCGGTGCTCATCATGTTCTTACCCCCTCAAAATAAAGTATATTGTATTGCATTGTACTAGGGAACTATAAGCTGAAGCTTTGGACAATTGATCAAATATAAACTTTGTACTTCTCATGTTTTGAATAACCCCAACCATACCCAAACGGAGAGGGTGGGTGTTAGGCGGTGTGATCACAACTCCCCTTCTCTCCTTACAAACATAACTTTCACACACAGGATCGAGGGATTTTTTAAATTTTACGTTTTTTGAAAAAAATAACTGAAATTTTAAACTGAAACTAACATTGAGAGAAAAAAGATAGCTGGAGAACGTTCTGTTTTTTTAAATTATAGAGCCTTTTCAGTGGATGCTCACATAATTGTATCGGATTTTGATTGTTTTTTAAGTTAGAAAATGATTTAAGAATCTCAAAAACTCTTGTCAAAAGCAACAAATTGCAATGATTAAGTAAGAAAATCACTTAAATCTTAACTTATTGTAAAACACTTGGCCATTTTTCAAAACTCGATTTACAGCAGGCATTTGTTTTTTAAAAAAAAACTCCACAGAATGTTATGCTCGCATTCGCTCACACTTGCTTCCCTTCCCCTCCCCCCTGCATGAATTTCTTAGTCGCTAGCCCTCCGAGAACTACGTCATTAAAGATGAGCATTCCTCCGGTGTTTATGTCTTCACTCTTTGTGGATTTTGCACTTTCAAAAACAAAACAGTTCCAATGGCGTATTGAACATTTTAGTTATTTCGTATTATATTTTGGTGAAAGGATTCTTCGAACACACGAAATACAATTTCTCATTAGTAATGGCAGTTGTTTTTAAAATTTAAACCTAAAGTGTTTTGGGAGACAAAACTAAGAACAAGTCCAGGCGCGTTTGTAAACATTGTCCACTGAGTAACTGAACCATACCGAATAAAACATTAGCAACATAATAGCTAGAAAAACTCTTTATAAGTTGTAAACTTAGCTATTCTATCCTCTAAAAAGGTATTTTTTGGCATTTAGTAAACAACTTAACAACAGAAGATGAAATTTGTAAACATGCAATATAGCCAATAATCAGCCTTCCACTCTCTCGAAAAGTTTAGGTTGTTGTTAATTTTTTGTGCCCTCCCCCAGGGGGGTGAATATTAGCCAATCAGGTGACGAATGGGAAGATCCCGAGTATTTCACCGTCAGCGATTTTTCCGGTTATATCGTCATCGACAATCATGGAGTTATACTGTGAATGAAATAGCAAGACTATTTTCTATACTTCATTTAGAACTGTAAGTTCGATTTTTTCGAATGAGTTAATCATTTTATCATACTTCCTTAGGGAGTTTATTTGAAACTTAAACTTGACATTTTTTGTGTGTCAACCGACATCTTCATTTCCTATTGGAAACGACTTCAGTGTCCTCAAGACAACACGACGATTGTATTGCTGGAATTTATTCGAAGTCTTTGCTTTGTTTTGAAGCTACAAGTCATATTAGATTGTATTTTATGTGGAAAAGCATACCTTTGTGCTTCTAGAGGCTTTTTAATCCGTTTAAGGTAAGGAAACCTACCAGTGTTAAGATAGGAATATCTTTTGCACGAGGCAAATGCGCGATCGAGCCATCAAGAAACCTGTTGAATCATGCGGATCGAAATGTGAGAATGACAAACAATTTCCTGCGTATGTTTCAGGATTCCAATAGAAGTGCCTTTTTAATCGTGCAGGGATATTACTATAACATCGTAGAAGGGGGATATTTCATTTTTGGTGGAATATTTCGCTTTCTAATCGTGATTTTCTGCTGTGTAATCATACGATGGTGCGCAGTCAAGTTCCGATAACCGAATTCTGTTGTTCTGTGTCTGGGCTTGTTACTTGCGTTTTGATAACACTTAAGTTTAACACTTGAAGTTCTCGCGAAGATGGAGTAATAACACACATTTTTGTTATGTTAAGTTGCTATCTTTCTATAAGCTTTTCAGTCAATAATGAAGTGCTTTATTTTTTGTACTTTGTGAAGATGTTTGGGAACAATGGCAGTGGAATTGATGAGAACTCCTTTGTTGACAATAAATTTGGTGACTGGTGACCTTTCATTGCGTATTGTTAGTCATCCACGTAATTTAGGAGTTGATGTTTCGTTGTTGTGCTATCTAAGCAGATTTTTTCACGACTTTATTTTTGAATCTTTGTTTTGATGACTTAAACATTTACTATTTTGCCGTTAGAAGTGCTGGGGAACAATGCAAGAAATATCCCGCGCAGAACAGGAAGTCTAAACGAGTTGTCACGAATTCGTGATTTATTTTTTGTTTGTAAATAATGACTTGCCATTACACGACTTTGGTTTGTCTTGGATATGTCCAAACTAGGTTGAACTGGTGTTCCTCATAACTACATGAGAAACAGCGCTGGTTTAAAATGGGAAAATACTCCTTTTCTGTTGTTTGGACTTTTTGAAAAATAGTTTTTGAAGGGAAAGCGATGCTTATTGTTTATAATAATCTTTACACGTTCTCAGATACTAGGGGAAGAACGCTTTACATTGATGAAGTACTTAAGACACCGATGAGACAAAATAGGAATCTTAGTCCTTAGAAATTCATGCCAACGCATGTTTTTTTTTATATTAATTTGTGGGTTTTCATTTAACACCTCGTTCAGAGATTGTTTTAAGCATCCCATTGTTCCAGTTTTTATATGGAATGGCCAAGGCAAAAAAAAAAACAATTAAAAACCAGCCAAAGATAGAGATGTCGTTGTACAAAACTGAAAAAGAAAGTTAATAATCTTTGTTTTGGGGTCAGAACCACATTGCACATAGATTGTACAGATAGTCATATTAGTTGATCGCTCAGTGTCTTGTGTTGCCCTCGAGAACAATACAAACTTATGATTGGCATTAATTTAAAAGTAGGACATATATATACATCTGTATATATAGATTGTTGTATTTGTTATTTTATATGTAAATTTTACTGTTAAGTTTTGTGAAAGTTACAAGAATATGAAATTATTAGACCGCAATACTGAGAAAAGTTGGTTGCAATTTTAGTAAATGATTCTGTGACTTGCACTTTTCAGTCAACAGTGTCACTTAGTTTGCTTCAGTATAATATTGCATGAGTATACTTAAACAGATTTTTTCCAGGAATTTTGTTTCATCTCAGTTGCCAAATATGAATCACCTAAAAGAATGAAGTTTGTCATTTAAGTTATTTTTGCTAAGCTGAGGATATAAAACCTCAGACTACAAGCTGGAAAAATCTGATTTGATTGAAAAGGTTGAGTAATTACTGTATGTTGCTTATGCAATAAGAACGATCGAGTCAATAAGAAAGTAGTTGTGTTGATAATTTGTAATCAAATCAAACAGGAAGTTCCTGAAGCTGTAGTAAACTCAAGTATCTGATATTCTGCACATAAAATTGTAGCAAGTTAGAAAATGTCATTTTGCAAGAGGCAAAAAAAAAAATGAATATCGTAAGTTTTCAAAACATTGGTTTTGAAAGGCAACCAGTTATTTTATGTTTTTAAAGAGATGGTCACTGAGTTAAACCCAAAAGTTTGATGTCTTGCTTGCTAGGGAGGTACATTTAATGTAACTCAACTTAAATATCATTAAACATTAAAACTCTCTATCCAGTTTAGACTTTTTAATTTGGAATACTTCTGAATGTCATTGGTTGTCAATGATTTTTAGGTCTGGTGTTTAATTTATGATTGTTTTGTTTATAAAACCACTTGATGTCTAAAAATGAAATTCTTTAACTCACACTTATTCATTTAGCATATTTATATTAAAAATCTTGATGTGATTCCTTTTGTTTGAGTTGTTCCTTTTATTTTTCAGCATACCTATGGTATTAAGTTAGTTCAGTTAAAAAAGACTGGTGACAACTGACATCCAAGATGCCAATTCAAGCACCCCAGTGGACTGAGTACCTTACTTGTCCGATATGTTACAATGAGTTTGAAGATCAGATTCGGCAGCCTGTCAGTCTTGGCTGTGGTCATACGCTCTGTAAATCCTGTCTGGCACAGCTACACAGAACTCAGTGTCCATTTGACCAGGCATCGGTTAACATTGACATAAGTGAGCTTCCAATAAACACAGCCTTGCTACAGCTAGTGGGTGCAGATATCTCGAGTAATAAAGTACCAAACATCCAATGCATTAAAGATAATGCAGTGGAATATTGTGGATCCAAACGATACATTGAGGAACTTGCATTATTTTTGAAGCCACTGAGTTCATCAGGATCAAATGAGAATTTAAAGATGAATAATTTAGCTGCAAGTTCAAATATCCTTACAAGACCAATGCAACGAAAATTGGTAACTCTTGTTAACTGTCAGTTAGCTGAGGAAGAAGGTCGAATGAAAGCTATGCGAGCAGCAAGAAGTCTTGGTGAAAGAACTGTCACGGAATTAATCTTGCTTCATCAGAATCAACAACAGTTGTCAACAAACCTGTGGGCTGCAGTTCGTGCTCGTGGATGCCAGTTTCTAGGGCCAGCAATGCAGGAGGAAGCCCTCCATTTCATTCTACTTGCACTTGAGGGTGGAGAGGCATTGTCTCGCAAAGTTCTTGTGTTGTTTGTTGTTCAGCGACTGGAAACCAATTTTCCCCAAGCTTCGAAGACCAGCATTGGGCATGTGGTGCAGCTATTATATCGAGCTTCATGTTTCAAGGTAAATGCATTTGAACTTTTGAAGGTTTGTTTTGTTAATATGACCACCATTAAACCTGCAATTATAGTTTGTTAATAATTTTTATTTGAAATAACACGGCATTTGATCAACAGGTCACAAAGAGGGATGACGATTCATCACTCATGCAACTAAAGGAAAATGTAAGTATGTGGTTCATTGAAAACTGAAAAGTTCATTTTATAATATAAATCCATAAAAAATCTCTTTATAGCTATGTTTTGTGGTCAGTGACAGAAGTACTGACAGTCTATCAATAGAATAGTTACACAGTTCTTAATAAGTTGTTGGTGACAGTCCTGTTGCAGTTGATAAGACCTCTGCCTTCCAGTCACAAGATCTGGGTTCTATCCATGTCTCTGGTGAGATTTAAACATTTGGGCGACCTTCTTTTCTGGGATAGCTCAGTTTTTCCCTTATGACGTTGGTGAACAGAGTAATCATACTGCTAGAAGTTAACCTGCAATGGATTAGTATCCCATCCAGGGGAAGTTGGAGTCAAAGATTCATATGTTAACACTAAAGATATTTTCTCTCATTTCAAATTTTAAATACTAATTAAGCAGCAAAGAAGGAAATATTCAATCCGCCATTTATTTATTTAAGTAACTCTCTGTACAATAATGGAATGAAATAAACTTGTTATTGTTGTTTGTTAAAGAAATTTGCTGTATGGCCACTTTGGACATATATTATTTCCATAATTAGCATAACTGATTGGCATCCTGGATTGTTTGTTGTAGTTCCGAACCTTAGAAGCCTTAAGAAAGGAACATGATGCACAAATTGTGCAGATTGCAACAGAAGCAGGTTTGAGGATTTCACCTGATCAGTGGTCATCATTGCTGTATGGAGACCTTGAACACAAATCACACATGCAGTCCATCATTGACAAAGTATGTTCACTTTACAATGCCTATAATCACAATAATTATTGTAACAATAAAAGGTTACTTTTTGATTATAGTTCATGGTAGTTAGCTAACAGAACAGCTTAAACTGTCTATACTCCATACAAAAATA
>ERZ1740055.87-NODE-87-length-15866-cov-12.357662_pt1 | contig 15866 bp, 9 predicted proteins | sample MGYA00581747_ERZ1740055 | MGnify/ENA primary metagenome ERZ1740055 (study PRJEB43018, sample SAMN04849739) | marine metagenome | isolation source: floating plastic debris | place: Pacific Ocean | collected 2008-08-28 | study: EMG produced TPA metagenomics assembly...
AAGAAGGTCGCACAAATATTCAAATCTCGGCAGAGCCAGGATTGAACTGGGGACCATGAGGTCGGAAGGCAGAGATCTTACCAACTGCACCAACCATGCAAACTTCTTTTCCGCCCAAGCTAACTCTGCTTTCCATTCTTTCGGGATAGGTAAATGAGTACCAGCATCTGCTGGGAGCTAACCTGCGATGGATTAGTGTCCCGTCCAGGGGGAGTCAAAGACTCTCATCCGCTTAACACTACAGAAACTGGAGATACTGTAAGCACTGGCTCCATGGGCCACTAGGCTTTTAAAGGATTTAGCTTTATTTTAGCTGACTAGTTTAGCAAATGAAGTACACAGAAGATTTCTGTCAACCAGGTAGCAAAATTTGCCAGCTGCTACCCCTTATTTTAATAAGGAGTTTTTAAAAAAACTCTACAAAAGATACCACACTTACAGCATTTAGTTTTCTTCTGACAAGTGCCATTTCCTTCTTCAACATCTTTAATCTGCTTGTTCTGGCTCCTGTTTACAGACATTAATTTTTGAGATAAATACATGATATTCGCTCAGTAGAAACATTGTGAATTTAACCCTTTCAGTTCCAGCCAGTTATAATCACCTAACTTCTCCTATCGTAACACAAACGAAATTAGACGTTTGGTCATGAGAAAATGAGAATTGATCATGCAAAGAAAATTACTGAAGATCAAAAGTAAAATTCTCTCAAAACTGTTCAATGAAAAGTATGGGCTCAAGTTGGGAGAATTCAACAATACAACTGTGACTGAAGGGGTTAAAAAATCAAGGCAACTGAAACTGTCTCATAACTCTAAGTATTGCATCACTGGAATCTTACATACAAGATCTTGGTAAATGAGAATTTCTATAAATGTGATGATAATATCTCGTTAACCATGCTAACCTGAATGATCTATTCACAACCCAAAAACCTGGCAACCTAAAGTTTGTAACACACACATACATCTGATGTTTTCAACACCAAAGTCCACTGTAACCCATTACCCTCTATAAACGTTTACATAGATAAAAAGATAATTTTAGACCAGAAATTTAAAATAAAAAACGTATCTGACCCATTTAAAACTAGATGTTAAAATTGTTGGGTGGAATCCTTTATTTATGGCTTCTGACAATACAAATATTCCATGTCATACAATTAAGTGTTGTAACTGATATACAATATGGTAACAAAATCTTACTAACGTTATAGATATTGTCAATAAAACAATCACAAATACCTCCATGTTTTATTGCCTGCGTCATCTCTACCTTGTCCACCAAATCTTTGTACTGCTCCTCTAGACTCATTTCCTTCTTCTGTTCATCAGACAACACAAAGTCTAAAACATAATGGAAAAGAATTCGCTTAGTGTACAGAACAAGTAAATAACACTTTTCACCCATCTTCTGGCTGGTTAACGTTAGGAAGTGATTAAATATCAAAATACTATTCATATATCTGAGCAGTCAAATAAAAACAATATGACTTCCTATTTAACCTTGGTTTCCAAAGAGGAAAAAAATTTCAATAAACGAGGAAGTTGTACCAAAGAAGACAAAAATAACCATCTTTTTGAGCTTAATGTTTTAAATTCACCAATCACGCAGCTTGTTAAAATCACAGGGTTAGTGAAGCCAATCAAAATTGAGTACATATAACCAACCCACGAAGCATGATGTAGAATACAAAATCCTGCACTGATTCGCAGCATTAACTGAAACTGGAAACCGTTTGCAAGCACACTAAAGTTTTACAGTATGTTTTCAAAATTATAAGAAATTGTTAAAGAGATTTGAAAGTCAATACATTTTTGATACTGATAAAGCCCATGCTACAAAATACACACTAACGATTTTTCTGAAATTTTGCTTTTTGGGAAACAAACTATTAAACAGTTGCTGTTCTACAAAAATGCACGATTCATTGACAACCATAGTGTAATCTCTGTTTTCTTTCTCAAAACATAAATTACAAAAAATTATACTAAATATGGTTAGTGACAACAAATATTCTTGAAAGCAAATCAGCAAGATCTACCTTCATCAGAAATGCTTCCTGGTTCTATCTTTGGTGTTTCGGCAGTATGTAAACCAGTTAAGGGGTCAATACCAGCTCGCTCCACTTGCCGCCTGGCGGCACGGACAATCGGCTGCCCTTGCTCTTTCAACTTGACTGCTGCTTTGTAGAATACTGTATCCTGTGCATTGTACAACATAGCATTAGAAAAAATCCGTCGGAAATCTTGTTCAAATTCTTCCATTGTTCTGTAGTAGTTTGAATCGATACGTTTCTTCATGGTGGAGAAATCCATTGGATATTCAACTATGTCCAGGTAGTCAGGAACCTAATAAAAGGGAGTAAGTTTGTTAAACTTGTCCCTTATAAAATTATTTATAAAATAATGTTGATAGTAAATGCATTTTTATTTGACTAATGTGTTTTCATCTTAGAATACATGTTTTCCATGCCTTCATAGCCTGGTAAAAACCAAGGCGAACATTTGGGAGAATTCAAGAGCAGTGAAAACCCAAGGCTTTCAACAGGCTATGGAGGCACAGACAACATGTTTCATTTCTTTTATATATTATTATTTTCATTTAACAGAGAAGAGCCACTGTTGTTGGATCTGTTAATAAATCATATACAATATACGAAGCGCTTACTGTAAGTTCTCACAACCCAGAGACAGTCAAACAACATTGCTCATGCCATTTTTGTGCTTCATAGTGCAATGAAAACACACTTGTAGACCAATCAAAATGCACATACTATCCAAATTATTTTATAAAGTGCTATGAAACACAAAATCAGACCTGCCAACCTTGAAAGTCCTAAAAATTTAAGATCACAATTTTTTCCCTCCAAAAAAAAAACTGAAGATTTTGGAGAAAAACTTAACATTAGACTGTCAAAAGCAGGAAGGCAGGGAGTTTGGTTCCTCCTATAAATATCCTGATTTTAATCATGGGACAATGCATACTTTTTATTCTCTTAATTGGTTATTTTACTGTCTAATGTCAGACAATATCGCTGTACTTGTCAGTAGCCAACCATAAAAAAGTAAATAGATAGACACAGAGAAAGGCATAAAGTAAATTGTATAATTTATACCTAACAATTAGGCAACGTTTACTTTATGGTTTATGCTGGACAGTTTCCGGTTTCGTCACTGACTATATTGGTCGAGCAGAGCCTGAGTAAAAATATGGCAAAAATATTCCAATTTACAAAACTTTGTTGCAGGAAGTAAAAAAGTGCTGGAAGTTAACTTAAAACTTCTCGTAAAAAGCAGTAAGCACCTTAAATAACAATCATATTTATTTTCTTTCAACAGAAAATATACAATTAATGTAAAAGCTTAAATATTCTAAATTCTGGCAAAAATCATGTGAAATGGGCTTTAAGTCGTCATAAGAACTCAAGGTTTAGTTGAAAATCGTTTGAGTTGGCAGGTCTTCAAAAATGACATGAGCAATATGATTAACTTCTCCAACTTGAGAAAATTTACAGTTTGGTGAAAGAAATTAAATTATACATACACGCTTCATTCATTGTCTTTCTCTTTGTTAAACAGAAAAATAAAAATTTTATAAAAGAAATAAAACATGTTCCCTTGTACTTTCAGAGCTTGGTGAAAACCTCTGCATTGTTTGTGAGAATTGTCGAGCAGGTGAAAACCCTCTGTCTTGGGTTTTCACTGATCTGCACTAGATTTCTCCCAAATATTTACCTTGGTTTTTGCCAGGCTATGAAGGCCATTGAACATGTTTTATTTCTCAATTAATAAAAAGCTTGATTCATATATCTCACTCATTTCGAATGGCAAAGCTTTAATTTTTCTTCACAAAACATACTAAGGGTCTTTAACCAACAAATTTAGGAGGTGGTCAAAGGTACAGCTAAAAATTAAACAGTCAGGCAAACATTCAGTATTCTGAAAATATTTTATTGGATAAACATTTGTTAACCACAGACTATTAATTATTAATGGTAAATGATTTTCAAAATGACAACAAAAAAGAAAATAACAAAATCTACAATACTAAGAAATCTAGTTCAAAACAAAAAGGTAAACAAGAGTTGTCAATATACCAGATATTGATCAACTTCAAAATTTGGTTAAATCTTTGGATGTTGAAAATGACAGTGACAGTTATTTTTCTCCAATGAAGAAATTGCTACCTGCATCAGAATCTAATATAACTAAACTGCCAAATTGTGCCATAACATGTGAGCCACTCAAGCAGACTTTCTAAGACCCTCAACTGTTTAAACCTGTACTTATCTGTAAAGCGCTTAGAGCTTTAGGATAAGCGCTATATTAATATTGTATATTATTATTATTATTATTATTATTGACTTTTGCTGTAGTACTGAACTTCTCCTCCAGCACAATGGATGTTCCTTTCACATTGTTAACATAAGAAGAATTTATGCAGGGCAGTCAGTGAAATATTCAGCAGGTGCGCAATCATCATTGATTGCAATGGGGTGCATTTCAGTAAGATTAAAATGATAAAGTAATGAAAATTCACAACCAAATAATATTTTTGTTTACTGCAAATAATTTAAAAGCTTAGTTTTTGAACACAACTCTTTTCTCAATCATCTGGAAGCTCTGGCAACATATTTCTGTCATTATTAATTGTTGTTTTTTAGTCCTCTGTTGGAGAACACAGTACTCCAAAATAGAGAAAAATTATTGAAATTGTGCATAAAGCTCCCACCTACATTTTGCAGTGAGCAATACAGTAAGTTGTTGGTTATTGAATTGTAAAATTTTTGTTTCAATAAATAAATTGTTGACAATGTTATGTTGTTTGGTGTTTTTCCCTAAAATAATATTTCGTGCCCACAAGCATTTCTCATCACAGTTTCACAGAATGACAAAACACTGAAAGGTTATGCTTTTTGCTGCTTATAAACTGTGTGACAAAGTAAATTTAAAAGTTGGTTAATCTGTTCAAGATTATAATCTAACTAGCTAAATGAAGTCGCCTGTTTGATCAGCAACAAGGGAACAACCATTAACAAAAAAAAAACAGAGGGATGGACAGTCTAGATGCTTTTCTGCAAATTCTGAGAGAAAAAAGCATGATTTATATCCACACATGGATGGATGGGTTTGCTAACCTCATCAGTGTCCACTGGTTCACAAAATATTTCTGCTGGGTCCTTTGTCTGCAAATGGTCCAAAGTCTTTCGCAGTAGCAGATTAAGAGGCTGCAACTGTAAATCCACAACATGTTGCTTCACTTTAACCTGTTAATTAGATAATATTTAAAACAACAACAGTGACTTAAGACCATCACCTGTTTAGTATTGGTAATCATATGTTTCGAAAACTTCTGATATCCATAAACACGAGCAAACCAAAGGTGCATCACCAAATTTATAAAAAGTGCAAGCTTATTCATACTCATTGTCTTCATTAGTTTGTTCCTTCAATTTGCCATTATTTTAGGAAATTTAGACAAGATGAAATGTTTTCAACCAAGTTTTACCACTTTCATTGAAAATAATTATCAGTGCCGACAGTACTCCAACATAAGATTTTTTTGTGGTTACTTGCTTTATAAGCCAGTTACCACTACACCATTGAGTTTTGTCCATAACTGTCAGTAAACTTTCCCGAGGATGAGCACTGACCAGCAGATCATGATGTAGGACATTGCAAATTTGTTTTCCCACGAACTACTTATTTCACATTACCAGGCACGGCTTTTGTCAAAGGTGCCAGAATTTATTTTGCAAGCAATACTTTTGGAATTTTATATGTGTTATTATTATCCAAATATATGACATCAAGTCAAGCATGACATTGGAAATGAAAATAATTTCTTGTTAACATCAACTCGTTCTTCATTCACTAAAATTATAGAAATAGACTTGCCTTTTCGCTCATTTTATGACTTAAAACATTTACTTTTAGTATTTTTTTGTTGACCTAGCAGTTTCATGGTTGATCACAAACTTCATACATGTGTCAGCCAAAAGAAAACATTGCAATGCAATCAAGCAAAGTTCATGTTTTAGAACCGATCTGTTTTGTCTTCTGGTTTGAAATTCGACAAACAGTCTCACTTTTAGTTTTGAAGACTAACTTTTTATTGTTTTTAACTTAAAAGACTTTTTGTTATTCAGCATGTCATGTGCTCAAAAAGTTTAACAGTCGTAAAACCAAAACTTCACAGTTCCAAGACACAAGACAGCTATGACTGTGCTATGCATCAATTTTATTGCTATTATTTTAATTTCCAGTAACCACATGTCCTTTCACAGGACTTTCATTTGTATGCTACCTTTTGGTGACCTTCGCCTCTAAATAGATCACCAGTGATACAATTTTTGTTGCAATAGTTTTTTTTTACAAAAAATGAAGGTTTTTCATTTTTTGATACAATCTGTGCTAAGTCATTGTCACATATTGGCAAAGTCTACACCAGGTATGAATTGAAATGCAGATATTTACCACACAAAATCTAAATAACAGTTTGGAAATGCATAGTATTTAAAAAAATTAATATATTCTAAATGTAATATGATTTTTAAGCTTCCTGATTACTGGGTTGCATGTAGCAATGAAGGTTTAACTAACTTTTGCAAATCCATATTCAAAATGATTGAACAAATACTCATTAAACACTTTTAAGGTATGATTTTATACATTTGATGTTAATTAAAAAGTTTGTGCATGGAACAAGTTTTCAAAGAATGGTCTATTGAACATGAACTGTTTTGAGGTACAAGAACCTTTGACTTTGTAACAGAAGTTTATAATACACATTAACTAGACCCAACTGTATTACACCTGTGCTTATAAAAGCTTGAACACCTGAAATAATTATGTCTGGAATGTTTGTGTTGTAAACAATTCACACCACAGGCAATGAACAATATTCAAGCAGTTATGGAACAAATTATTTTAGTTTTGTATAAGATTACAAGCTGTCCTATTAGGAATTTTAAACACTGCCTGTTCCTCATGAACAGCGCTATTAGAAAGAAAAATTTTAGAAGCAAACAAGACAACAACCAGCTTCCATGTTTAGATGTTTCACATGAAGACAATAAAAGTAAAAACTTGTGATGCTTTCATTTCTGATAGCAGAATGCCTGCTAATATATTTTGTAGAACAAAGCGATTGGATTTACTGTATGCGGACAAGCGATTGAACATTTAAGCTACTGTACCGCCAGAATTTCCTTGATTCCATTCTAAGATCAGCAAACTGGAAAGATTGCCAACAAAACTGAACATGTATGCCACAAAGTAAGCAGCCCAACTTTTGCTGTTCCTTCCGAAATATAATTTTGTTTTTTCTCTGAAGGCGTTTATGCATTTGATATTTGGGAGGTTAAAATACATGCAACGAGGAGCTAGTTATGAAAGCAATTATTTACTTGTAAAAAGACTGAATGTTGAAACAAAACAAAATAATTAATTTTTGTTTCGAGACCGAAGGGAATCGTTCGTTGTCCGTGGTTTCTGTGGTGTGAATGTCTTGTCTGTGATTGGTTACAACACAATAAACATTCCAGACATATTTTAGAAGATCATGCTGTAACAAACTATAACAACATTGTTATGAAAAAAACTTGAATTTGTGTATTAAATAAACACAATATCCTAAAAATAAGTTTGTGAAAAATGTCATGTGTTAGCTGAACTTTATGGATAAATTAAAATCTAAATTGTGAAGAAAGATTGGAATTAATTTCCTCCTTCACACCGAAAAATGCATTGAACTTGTAAAAAAAGCTTTTTTTTTTTCAAAAGAAGCTTGACAATCTCAAATATTAAAATAAGAATTTACTCTGACAGTAACAAGGCAAAGACTTTCTCAAAAAAAATAAATAAAAAAAACAAATAAATCTTTTTTAATTTTCAGAGGTGAATAGTATGTAGTTTTTCAACAAGGCTTATCAGCTTCCAAGATGAAAAAAAAGAATTTCAAATTTGAATATTTGCTTGTTTATGAGATTTGTGGATTTTTGCATATGTATATTTTGTTGGTAAATTTGTTTAAGACTGTTTTACAGATAACCATCAACCATTAATTTTGTTCGTGAAAAAAACATCTCAGGTGTTGACAACATCTACTTCAAAAAAACAGTAATATTGTTCAATGAATTGTAATCATGAGAGAAAACAAAAAGGAGTTAGGAATTTTATTGAATCTAACATACTTTAAAATGTGAATCACTGTGTGTGCCATTACCAAGTTTTTTCTTGCACCCACTAGTCAATCAAAGTTTCGAGTTGTCTCTGGCCAGTGAGTAAGCCCAGTTCAGGAAAAACAGAATTCCAAATGTCACTGAAAAAATCTTGCATTTTGATTGAGACTTCTAAACTAAGGAAACATTAATATTTGCCACAGTAAATTTGAGTCTGTATTATTTGAGTTAAGCTAAGATTTTCCAATATTATTCCCTTATATAAACAATGATTTTATGGAAATGGGAAAGAGAATTTTGGTTCCATGTTTTCCTTGCCAAGAACTCAAGAAGTAGTTATTAGTTTAAATTTAAAAACAAACACTTTTGACTAGTTTAAATTTAGTTCGAAATATTGATTAAGCAATATAAAAGAAAACATTATCTGAATTTTTATTTGACTAACCTGTTCTCTCTTCAGCTTTTCCCGTTTTCTGATAAGCTCTACAAGGAGCCGTGCCCTCTCAAGATCATGTCGCAGTCTCTGCCAGAAATGTAACTGTTCCTTCATGGCACGAATCCTTTCTGATCGGTCATCCTTATAACAAATACAAAACAGAAATGTATATAAGATATTGGGTTATCTTTTTGCTTGCAATATTGTTAAACAATGTAAAGTGTAAACTACTTGGCTGATAAAGCATTCAATGAAATAACACATTATTTTTGAACAATTAAGTTTTGATTACAATGTTGTAAAACGAAATGTATCACATAATTATGAAAAATCAGAACTTCAAAAAAACAACTGCCACTCTGGATAAAGAGAAACACAACATTTTAAACCTTCTTGTTAAAGCAACCCCATGAATGGAGGAATGGATCCTGTAAATTTTCAACTGCTATTTATCATTTAAAGAGAGCTTTTGTTTGTTAATAATCATGTGATTGCATTAAGATTTACTTTACAACTGTTTAATTATTTGCTTAACAGTTTTTCCTATAAATACAAAATTACTGTATGATTAACCAAAGGTTGGGAAAAGTGGGAAAATGATTGTTAAATGAGGTAGTTGTCCATACAGATGTATAGAACCTGAATCACACTTATTTCCTTCCTCAATTTAATTATTCCCAGTACCCAGCTGAAGAATGTCCTGGGCCCAAGAATTGGTGTTGAAAATCATGTAAGTAAATAAAATATATTTGTAAATACTGTGGCCTAAACTAAAAGAACACAAATCCATAATGAACAAAACACAGTTAAATATGTAATGGTATAACAACAATTAGAACAGTATAAATGTAAACTTTATTTCAATAGTAAAAACTCTAAAAGCTGTAAAGAACAATGCTTAGGGATTTTTCACCACACAATCTCTGTCACTTTGTAGTTTCAGTTTTCAATAAGATATAAAATTACAGAGTGTGCTTATTCAAAGAAAAACTATTTTCTTAAATTTCCAAGCAGACAGTCAAATTTAGATAATTAATACATACATCAGATAACATGCAGTCTGAGTACTTGATCAGGAAATCAATAATCCTTAATTGCACGTGTAGTTAGCTGCACCATATTTGTATCATTTTCATTTACAGTAGGGTCAAAGTGTTCAAAAATTATAAAAAATAACAACAGCATACTACAATTTAGGGCATGAACATTTGTCTAAAAGGTAAGTTTTTTAAACCTTTACAATCAATTTAATCAAAACTAAGTTAGTCTTCTTTTTTAGAATCAAGCCAAATTTTATATACTGTAACTCTCCAACTTTAAGTGTATTCCTCATGCATAATCTGTCTTAAGGGGCATTTTGTTAACATCTTATTCATTAACAAACTTGTCATCCAATTTAAGAACAACAAAACTTCCTTACCTCATCTCCATTGCCCTTCTGACTTTGGTGAGTTGCCTGTAGCCTCCTCAGTAATGGTACTCCATTCCTTGACTGCCGTTTCAACATCCAGTAGCTCTGCAGACTTTGAACAAACTGTGCCTTTCTTGCCATGGCAACCTTGCTAACAATTTTGCTCAACCTGACAGAATAATAAACAATAATCACTGAATTGAAAAACAACTTTATATTTCAAAGACCAGTTTTTATTTATTTATTCCTATGGAGAAAAAAAAGTAGTAAATTTAAAACAGAACTGGCACAGCTGTATCAAATTCAATTCATCACTAAAAATTTCAGTCTTCACAGCCATTATGTTGTTAGAAGAATTTATACTACCTGAGAAAATTAAAGAAAAAAGTTAAAAAGAGATTTCTATGTACAATTATTTTGACTACAAAAGTATTTTATTTAATTAATCATCAAAATCAATCTTTTAGTTACCATAAAAACTTAATAAATCTTGGTTTGAAATTATAAATGGAGAAAATAAGAATTTTCTGAAAATCATGATAAACAATAAATCCAAACAAATTAATTTGACCATAGAAACATAAAATTTAACACACTGTTACATAATCAGTGTCCATATTACAATCCATCTGCTAATTATGGAAAGTATATTCTATAAATTATGTTATTTGATAATAAGTTTATAAATAATCTGAATCTTACACATTCATGTGGCACATCAAATTCAATTTTAAACTTAAAACAAAAGCATTTCTCAAAGTTACTGCAATTAATTTACTAATATAAAGCAAAAATATTTAAATCAGATTCACTGGAGTGTTCAGTAATCATAAAAAAAGCAAAAACCTCACTTCAGAAAACTAAATTTTTAGCTCTTGAATATATGAAAAATTATGAATAAATAATTAGTTATTGAGAAATTGGTTATCTCAGGGGAATCCCCAGTCTAGCTTTGTTGATAAAAAAAGGTGATAAAATTTGTTTTTATTACATTATAACTTTGTGGTCCAACTGCAAACTTGCTTGATTTCTTAGAAACTTAAAAAGTTTTCTAGCTTGTATATAACTGTGCCACCTGCCTTTATTGCAATTAATTCAACTTACCTGTGAGCTGGAATAAAAGGGATGTTGACAATTGGAATTCCAGTTGTTTTTCTCTCTGCTAACATCTTCCTAAAGTTCTTTATACTTTTCTTTGATTTAAAAGGTGTTTTTCCATTCTCATTGCAGTTAACAGAACTTCCTTTCTCCTTTTTCACTTTCTCTTTCTCTTCTTCACTGCACTCCGACTCATCTTTGTTGCCGGGAGTATGGACATCACAGTAAGCTGTTTTCCTTACAGTAATCTGTCCACTCTCGCCTTTAACTGGTTCAATTTTCATGTAAAGACCTGCTTGTTGTGCACAGGTTACATGAAAGGCTGTGTAACAGTTTGTCTTAAAGCACTGAATACATGCTCCTTGACGGCGCTTACAGATATAACAATTCAGTTTCCATCTAGCAGCCGGAATGTTTTCAATTGAATCTATGGGCTCAAGGAAAACTGTGTTTGCAAAACAAACTTCTGGGATCCACAGTGCACAAACAACATGGGCCCATTTGCCTTGATCAGTTTGCTTGAAAGCTCCAACTTTGTTAGGGCATAATGCACAGTCCACAACTCTAGATGGAGACTGGAGGCATCTTCGGCACAACCACTGTCCCTCTGGAATATATGGCACACCATAGCACTCTTGATGAACAGCCAAGTTGCACATATCACAAAAGAGGATGACATTACTGTTTTGACATTCCCCATCATTGCAAATACAACAAACAGCATCTTCATCAATGTACGTATTTGGATCACAGGATGACTGACTCTCAAAATAAGACTCTTTTTCCAGTCTATCCATGAGAGTTTCAAACACTTCTTGGGAGACTGGGGCAATGTTATCAGATTTTCTTTGTTCGTTTATGAAATCAAGCCACGCATAATCTTCCTCATCCATGTCATACTCAACCATTTCGTCCAACTCCTCTACACATTTCTCAATGAATCGGAAATACGCCGACGGCCTGGACGGAGCATCGGGAATTCTAATACTAGAGTCGACTAGTTCAAATTCTGCTTCAGGCAGCTTAAATCTCTTACTTTCCGAATCGCTTTTATTTTTACTCTTGTTCTTGTTTTTGTTTTTCGATTTAGTTTTCATAAGCGGTTTGAAAGAAAACGATACAAACTCTTCCTCTGTCTTTTCTGGTTCTTTAATTTCCTCATGATCAACTACGTCTAAATGGTCACTTATGTGTATTCTTTGAGGCAGCCCTTCAAGTTCAACTTCAACGATTTCTTGCGCTTGAGCGTACGTTAAGTTTTGTTGTACTAACGAAACCGTCGGTGGAGAAGGGGGAGGTTTCTTGTTCTTTACAGTCTTTCTCCCTCGTCCTTTCGTCCTCTTTGTAGCCGAAGTTGGAATTGCAGGGCTTTCGCTGCCATCATGTTTGAATTTGATCAAATGATATTCAATTCCACTATAGCTTTTGTAAATCTTTTGACACAAAGGACACTCATAAGGCGGCTTTGTAGCTCTCAAGTTGTCTATCAGTTCTTGTATGTTCACCATGTTTAAAATATCATAGTATTACTTGAAACGTATACGAGTAAAACACTCAAACAGCCAGATAAGATCTTGAACTCTAAAAATACCTGCAAACACTCTCCCTTGTCCGTTTCAACCCTGAAGACAAGAATACGCTTTCGTCAAACATCCAAATGTCCGTTCGGAAAACGAATAACAAGTTCGTTTTTCAAAGCCAAACTTTAACAGTTACTTTACACTTCTTCGTACTTTAAAAAAGTCGCAGCAACCCCAGCTCTCCAACGTTTCCTTTATTCAAAAATCGAATATTTGTTATTGTAGATTCAAAGCTACGCAATCGCTTCGTTCTTGTGAAGTAAAATGGCGACACCAAACAACCAACGGCTGTGGCTAACGAGTTATAAAGTTATGCGGATATCTTGTCTTCCCCAAACCTGATCTTTTACACTAGCACCTTTAAACTATTTCTGTGCAGCAAGAGAAAAGATGATCGACAAAAAAAGGAAAACGTAAACGGAATCGAAAGTAAAATAACTCGTACTAGTAGAAACAAAGATTTTGCTAAACGACGCCAACAAACTGAAATTTACACCATGGAATTTCGTCGAAATAAAATTACTACTGCGTTATCCTGATATCACATTCTCCAGATTCATCAACTCTCGGGTATTCTTTGCAGTTATACAGGATAAAAATGAGCAGTTCTCTCCCTAATTTTTTTCTGACTTACTTGCCTTCAAATGGTTCCCTTCGATTCATGCGATCACGCCATTCAACATATTCAAACAATGGGCGTTTTTCGGGAGAGAAATTCGTTTGAATTCCAAGCACCAATTGCACAAAACTTTACGGTTAGCTCAAGGAAAAATATCACATTAATAGAAAAAGCAGTCGAAAGTTTTGTACCAGTTCTTTTTCAGAGTAAAACGAGCTTCAAACACAACGCATTCAAAATTGTTCTTCGCTAAGATGGCGCCAGTCCGCTCTCGTGGCCATGGGCCCTGCTTTTCATAAGCGTCAAGTTGGCCACCCCAAAGATTAGGTGAAGCAAAAACTAAGAATTTCGTTTTCATTCCATTTCTGTTAGCAGATGTTTGCTTGAGTTAAAAGTAAAAAACTAACCACTCAAAAGAGTATTTCGACAACACGATGAGCAAAAGAGGCACAAACAGCAAAATATTTCGCGCTGCAACCGGTATTAACAATACCTCAAACAAAACATTAGCAAATTCAGTTGTTTTTCCACAAACAAAAATAGTGCGAATCGCGAAAAACATTAGCACAGAAAAGGATATTTCAAAATGCAACACCAAATTTAATTTAAAAAAACAATATATTTTAAAACTATAAGGTTTGATAATCGAAAAAATGGATACTAATCTGAAGCATTTCAATCTTTGTACAAATTTTGCAAAGCCGTTGTGCTTTTTGTAAAACGTTGTGTAATTTAACGTTATTTTCCCTTTTAATTTTTATAAATAACTTTCTTAGATCTCGGAGCTTATAAAAGGAGATTAGTTCAATATTTTTAGAAATTTTAGTTTCCAAGGAAAAAAAGATAACGAGCTTTATTGTTTCGTTTTGTAAAATAAAAGGTGTGAAGTTTTGTACGTCAAAAAGCGGAAAGCGTTGAACTATTTCAAGCATTTTACCATTGTTTATATTGATTGGTAAGGAAGTTTGTTTTATTGCATTAGAATAACACGAAGGAGGGTCACTAAAGCTGAGAAAAGAGTATTAGACGTTCTAATTTTTTTTATCTGTTTATTCTTATAATTTTCTTTGAGAGTATTTTTCTTGTTGATATAATTCCGAAGTGAAAAATTTCTAAAATAGACACAAAATATTTCAAAACTCTCACTGGGGAAATATCCTGTTTTACATTACACTTTTTTTACAGAGCCACTGACAATAAAAACGAGGTCTAGGAAAAACTTAAATACAAAGCGATTTTTACAGATAACTCCGTTCATAAGTTCTTCAGGCAACTATACTGCACAAATGTAAAACAAATCTAATCATTTTTAGCTCGAAATGTATTACGACTGCACCATCAAATTATCCGAATTAAAAATTCACCAGTCATTTACATTAAAAAATTCTGAAACCTGCAGGAAACACCAAAGATGTTAATATTCCGGAAGCACTAAAAATCCAAGGCAATGACGATGTATGAATTATATATAAATTAAACGCGTAGCTTTTATTAATGAAATTATAAAAAACTAGCATGGAAAACCGCAGAGACAATTACTACTTAACTTAAGTTATTATACATTCTCTACTTTCAACAGGACATTAACCTGTGCATGTGGGTTTTACCAGATTGCATTCAGGAAATGATTATCAGTCAAATTTCAGAACTGAACTTTTAAAAATGTTAATATACTCGTTCTAATTTTGGTCCGATTAGTCCTAACTGTTCATAAGAATGTTGACGGGATAACCGATTTTCTCATGTGATGTTTTGTACGTCTCATATAAATGTCACCTTATGAACAAATAAAGGTGGGTTGCCAAACAAGAAATTTCTTTTTGCGATTTTCTAAAGGGTGAAAATAAAATTGTTCTGAACTTCTTCATCCTCAGGGATGTCAATCAACATGAACTTTGGTTACTTCTTAAGCTCATTGAAAAACACTGCACTTGCGTTAGTCGAGTTATTAGAATTATTTCCAAAAGTTCATTTGATGCACATACTACTAGTACTACTAGTCCTATCTTTATTAACTTAAAATTTTTAAAATTCGACACATTATTAGTTCCAAATACATAAAATCATGTATCGTTAGAAAAACGGCCTTCTTCCAGAAAGATTCAATGACATGTTCATACTTAATAGTCGGACATACACCCTACAACACTAGAAATAAGAATTTCTTGCATTTGCCCTACTGCAGGACAAAGCTAAGGGATCGGGAAATGAGAACTCTCTTCGGTTTCAAGGCCCCAAATTATATATTTAATTCCCTCAGTCCTGAAGTTCAGAATGCAAGTAGTTTTACTGAATTCATCTCTAAACTGAAAACATATTTTCTTGTGTAAATTCACTAAGCCAACGCTTTTAATGCTCGTATGATTATACTTCTTTTGCTACTTTCATATTTTCCATTTTTTTTAAACCTAACAAAATATTTCTTTTGTGTGTAAAAAAAATTACTTGCTTTAATTAAGTTTAGCTAATTATCTTGCCGGATCACTTTAAGGCCACTCTCTACCCTAAATTTTGGCGAATAGTGAAGGAGTTGAAAG
>ERZ1740055.88-NODE-88-length-15797-cov-7.703341_pt1 | contig 15797 bp, 5 predicted proteins | sample MGYA00581747_ERZ1740055 | MGnify/ENA primary metagenome ERZ1740055 (study PRJEB43018, sample SAMN04849739) | marine metagenome | isolation source: floating plastic debris | place: Pacific Ocean | collected 2008-08-28 | study: EMG produced TPA metagenomics assembly of...
CATATTAAATCATGTAGGGCTATAGAATGAAATACTGTCGCAGCCTTAAAACTAGCTTGAAGAAGCAGTAGCCACATGCAGTCCTCGACTGCCTATTTTATAAACTCTTAACTATGTTTCATCCTGGCTGTGGCCCTTCATCATTTTTACACACGGATAAAACGTCTGGACGAATATAAATAACAGGAGCAATTCAGTTCATTTTATACGTTGTTTTACTGTCGAAGAAAATTGCTGGAATTAAATTCGTGTGAATTAAACTCGTCTCCGTGCGGTGTATAAACAGGACCTTAGAAAGAAAACAAATTCAAAGAGAAGGGTTGGGCTCCTTAACCTTTAATTCCCAGAAGTGATTAGTATGTAACTTCTCTTTATAATAGCAATTCATTGTTAACCAGATAGGTGATGAGAATAGAGAAACTTATCAGTAAGGGAGTGTTAGTTTGATAAAACCTAGATACTCTTAACTTATATGTAATGAAATGTATAGCACTTAGAAAGGATAATTACTAATGATTCTTAATTGGGAGTTAAAATGTTCCGTCGTACTGAAATTTTAAATTTAAAAAAAGCGGTCGTATCATTGTTTTTGGTTATTTTAAAGCTTGTCCTTATAGGTTAACTTTTATACTATTTTGTGAATTCAGTTAATGTGTTGTTAAGTGTACCTTTTTCGCCATTTAAGCATTAATCAAATCTTAAAAAAATTAAATCCGAAAGCAAAACAACAGCAGGCCAGTTGCACTGTTTTTGACAACTTGAGTGTAAACATATGATGTATTTAACCGCTCGAAACCAGTCTAGCGTTTTGAAACTGGGGCTTAGAGCTACGTCCGGTTCAGATGCCGATCGATCTTTTCATGAGACGTCCTAATTCATGTTAAGAGTTAAGACTGTACCAATTTATTTATACCGAGCTAAGTTGATTCAGACGCCGATCCTATTCCAGCCGAACTAAATTTAAAGTCATTCCAAACAAGAAAAATGCACTCCACAACGCATGCTTTCGAAGTTAAACTGCTTACAAAGTCTGCAAAATACGTTATAATTTATGCATTAGGTTCCCCAAATCGGAAAAATTTGGTTAGGACACAGAACCTATTAAACTCGCTACCAATGCCAAATTACTCATTAACAGTGAAATATTTAGTCCAACAATAAAAAAGACTTTTTGATAGAAAGGAGAATTAAAACTCAATCTTTCTAGTCTTAAGTATGGATTTATTGATTGTCAATCTGAGCCTTGTGAATTAACTCCCAGTTAACGTTTTGAGGTTGGTTTTCTTCACAATATCAGAATGACTCGTCTTTTACGCTCTGCTCTCCAACAAAGCTAGGGAAGCGCAAAAAGTTACATAGATTACAATGATTTAATGAAATCCTGCTCAAGCAAACAGAAAACCATTTTTCTTAAGTCTCGACCTCGGTGTTGATAAGTGCTTTGGCAGAGGTAGAATGGTAGCGAGTTTAATCAGGTCTGAATAATTAATCAATAAATGTCAAACGAGTCCTAACCGAAATATCAACGCCGTTCGTCGTCTGATTCAAAGACAGTCGAAACTCCCGGCCAGGCCAGGCGAAAAGAACGGCCGTTTCAAATTGAAATATAAGAGTTTCAAGAACTTGATTCAGACGCGGAACGTTTCATGAGCTTAATGTTCAATGTGTTAGGTTCGGCGCATGAAAAGATCGGCGTCGGCACCGGTATCTTATTGACGCTCGAACGCATACTAATCATGTCGATTTCGAGTCTGTATATAGAAACATATAGAAAAACCTCAACGCCATCGTATTTCAGGGTCTTATGGAAGTAAGCCTCGCTTTCAAGTTATTGTCGAGCTAAAGGGCAATATCGTAAGAGAAAACTCCAAAGAGCTAGAACGCAAACTCGGCTTTTTTTTTTTATTCGGCTACTTTATTCAGTCAATTCTTAACAAAATAGAAATGCCGCGAACGCACTTGCCTAATCTTTGATTACTATTATATTGTTTTATTAGCAAGGCTAGGGATTAATATATGGGTGTGTATGTTGACCACAACTCAAACTGCTTTTTGGAACGCTATCTATTGCAAGATGGCGTGTTTTGCTAATTCTGTACGAAACTGTTCATTAGGCCTTTATAAATTATGCTGGATTTTTTGAGCATTATAGTAACGTACGAGCGTTTGAGCATAATGCTAGCATTATAATAGAATTTTTCGACCATTTCTAGAATTTGAAGCTAAAATACAGTAAATACTAAGTACTAACGGTAGAATTATGAAATATGCTCTAACAACACGTCTACACGCTACACGCATGCAAGCCAGAGGCAAAATAAATCAAATGAATCGTAGCTAGTGAAAACTGAATATTTTATGCGGCATAGAAATATTATTGGCCTTTCTGCACTGCACTGCACTTGTATCTTGTAACATTCTACCGTTTTTAGTGTACATTTTACATCAGTTTCGATAGCTAATTAAATTTTGGATGAGTAGTTTTATTTTTGAGCATTACAGTGAAGTTTTGGAAATATGCAGTAGCATTTTAATGAGGAACTCGGGCATAAGCATTAGCATTTCAGTAAGAAAAAAAAGCATAATTTACAAAGGCCTTCGAAGTTTCATCATGTCTGTAAGGGGTTTTGATTATTTTGTAAATCCTTTCTCTCTCTCCACTATTTGCAACATGTCTTGAACAATATTATCAAGTTCTTGTTCTTCAAAACCGATGTCGACAGTGAAGTTTGATTCTCCTGACAGCGATGTACAATCTTCTCCGCTGGAATCGCAACTCGAACCACGAGAACTCGAACTTCTTGTAGATAATCGCTCAACTGAGTCTTGCAAGTTTCCGTTCGAAATTTTAATTTTATCTCCATCGCGGCTCCGTTCTTTTGTTTCAAGTCTATCATTTCGCAGTTTTTTAAAATGACTTCCTCGAAAAGCTGCATATAATGCGATACCAATCTGTTTTACTTTCTCCTCGTTGTCACAAATAACGGCATGACACTCAACCACAAATGGATCTTTAGAAACATGGTGGTTAAACGCAAATATGTTTTCATTTTTTTTGTTCATTGTGCCATAGGAAATTTTTTTGAGGGGTATGAATTTATTTCCTTTACACTGCGACCTCTCTTGAATGAACATAATTCCATCCACTGTAATTTGTAATTTCATTTTCGGACAATATTTCTTTTTGGACTTAACTTCATTATCAATGACACTGACAGCTTTTTCTATTCCTGCAAGGCCTGGTTCTGGAGTCAGAGTGCTTCCAAGATAACGTACATGAAAACTTTCCAGGGCTACCTTGAAGCTTTTTCGACGCACTTTCATCATGATTTATTCTCCACGATGCAAACTTTTGCTTTTATTTGACGCCGTCAAAAACCCCAGAAAATTGATATTTTAAACGTTAACTTAAAAGCAAGATAAACTTTCTCAAAACGGCTGTAAATATTTCTTTAGCCGGTTTGGAAGCAAAAGGCAAAAGGCGATGAATGCTTCAGTTAAATCAATTCTAGTTCAAGTTGTGAATTTTGATTAGTTTACACTTGATTAGTTCCCACCTGTCGTCAAATGAAAACAACCAAGGAAACTTGAATTATCAGTCAAGGTATGTCGGTTTGTAATCAGTATTTATTAAAAACAAATTGTAAGTTTTGCCAGGTAGCAGAATGCAAGGAAAGAAAAATCGCTCTTATAAATGAATCAACAAAAGCCAAATCCCTACCCTGTGAAAAATGAAAGATCGTTTCTAGAATCGAGACGTCAAAATATGAAGCTAAGATTTTGTATGAATAAATACTTAGATATATGGATATAAAGAAGATTCAATAAACAAAACAAAATAAAGTGACCAGCGGTTTTACAGTTCTCATAAGGAACTCTTAATAAATGATAAAAAAAGGTAAAAAGTTGAAATTTTGCCGTCATGAGTTAGCAGGTATTTTGAAAATATTTGAGAGAACCTTTGTTTAATTTTGTTTTGTTAATGAATTATTAACACTGCACGTGCAGTAAGTTTAGTAAAATCGAGTATAGCTCTCTTTTCATAGTTTTAAAATGAAGATGTTTGTCGTTTCTGTTTGACTGAAACGTTGCATGTTTTAGCAACTACGAATGAAAAAGAACAAAGTTTATAAAACTGATGTCCTTAAACTCGACTAAATAAAGGTATAAAAAATTGTATGTGAGACAGTTCGTGAATCAGTTATCTTTCCGTCTTCCCGCGATACGTCTTGTTGCCAACTTTGTAAATTGTAACTTTATCAAAATCAAGAAAAGAACAGTTGCTGTGTGCTTGCTAAGAAAGAGTAAAATGTGAAAAGCTGTTCAAAATAAATAAAAGTATCGCATTAAGATTTGGCTTCCCTAATAAAAAGCATTAAGTTAATCCATATTTTAAAAGCTTCAAAATTGAATTTTTTTCTTAAATCATATTGATTGAATTTGAAGCATAGATTTTGACTGGCCACTATGTACTCCTATTAAAGACTTAAGTAACCTTTTATGTATAACTAGTCACAAGTTGTTGAAATTTGTTTGAGTTACTATGAATATCTAACTATTAAAAGTCAAATGACAGAAGTCCTAAAAATAACTCGCTGCAGTATTATAAACGTATATTCAGTCTTTCTATAACACACGGCAGTTTTATCTCGGCTTTGTTGGCCGGAGCATTGCCATTGGACACGACATAATTTTTCAAAGCAGTTTGAAACAAATTTTGATATTTTCCCCGTCCCGTAACTGGTTTTCAGAAAAACTGTTTTTTTAGGGCGCGATAGTAGCTCTTTCCAATTAAATTTTTGCAGCAAAGAAAAGCTACGCAGGATGACTGGCCTTTCAGTTAGAAATTGCTTTTAAAACAAAGCAATTTCCATTTTAAAAGCTTCGATCTATTTATGTTTTACGCCGAAGCGAAGAATTTGTTTCAAATTGCAGAATAATTTCCTTTTGAAAAATTTTAATCCGTATTTTTGGAGATAGAAAGTAAGTTTACGTAGTATTTATGAATAGTTTTTAAAAAGATGCCGCCATAATTAACTACAAGAAAACCGAAAGTTAGTTATGTTCTAAAACTAAAGATTTACAGATCTACTATTTTTTTTCAGCTCTACCATTTTCACAACGAGCGTTTCCCTTTGAACCATTGACTAAACCATTTTGACTTTGAATGCATGGTTTTCGTACTTTTCGCAGATCTTCTACAACTTGCCGATTTGCTTCGCTCGCCTCAACTTCCAGACTTTCTCGACGTTTTTGTCTATTTTCCCGAAGTTTTGAAAAATATGCTCCTCTGAACGTTGAATAAAGTTCTAAACTTAGTTCGTGAGCCGCCCTATGGTTTTCACATTTAACAGCGTGGCATTCAACTCTATCTTTAGAAATATGGTGATTAAACGCAAACAAATCTGTATCTTCATGTGACCAAGTCGAATAAGAGATGTTTGGAAGCTCCATAAAGCTGTCTTCAACAGTGTTTTTATGTGCCAGAAACCAAATTCCCATCTCACTAACTTTCAACCAGTAGACTTCTTTTTTGTCCTGTTTTGTGACTTTGGTTTGGTTCTTATTTATCGCTGCGACAGCTCGCTTGATACCGGCAACCCCTGGATCAGGGTTTACAACACAACCAAGATACTGCACTCGAAATGCTAAATCTCGCGTCACTTCAAACGAGTTGCTGCAAAGAGCAAATTTCCGTTTTAAAGCGTCCATTAATTTTGGCAAAAAGTCTACCACTTGAAAACCAAAAATCTTTAACGATTAATTTTAGAAAACAAATTTCTCTTGAACTTCTTTCTTTAGCCTTTTTTTGAAAAAACATTAGAAGAAGTTTAAAAATAACTGTAGTTTTGATTGGTCAGTGGTTCCGTGCACAGCGGGAAACTTGGCAAAAATTCATTTTTTTAAAATAAATGATGAAAATTTCCATTAGCGGCTTTCTATATAGCTGCACTGGAGTGTTCTTGGTATAGTTTGGTCGTATTTCAATTGTACTCAAGATTGCAAAAGAAACAAATTCTGAGACCTGACGCCAAGCGTCTGGAACTGATTATAATGTCGCTTTCGGCGATTAGACTTTTAAATGATCTCATGCTAGCTTTGAACACCTGTGAAAGGCAACTTAATGATTTTAAAAACAAACAAAACATTAGAGAAAGTTCCCAGTCTAATGTGAAATACAATTTTAACGTATTTTGTTGGTGTATATAAAATAAATTTAAATTTTAGAAAATTTAGTTTCATGTTCTAAAAAGTTGCTTGCAGCTGTTTAAATCATATATCTTTTACGAAAACTTTCGCTCCCGGCCCAATAAAAAGCTTTTCTATGATAAGTTTGCACGTCAGATGCAGTGGAAGGAGGTCAAACTACAGAAACTATTATATATTTACTATGACATTTCGTTTTCCGTCTTCGTAACTAAAAGTGAGATGAAAAAGTTAGACAGCTTGAAGATTTAATGTTTTTTCTAAGTTCACGTATTTTAGTACTGTTTTCGTTTGCTTTAGTATTCAATGATTTGCACCATGACCGTTATTAGCAGTAATGTTATGAAACGATTCTAGCAATTATGAACGGAGTAAAAATAATAATAAATTAAAGTGCACTTGCGAATGTGATCTAGAAAAAGGCTACAACGGGAATAGAACTCATTGCCTTACACCAACTTACATATTAGAATTAGCTACGCTGTATCAAACGCTGTTTGAGAGCAGCTCGTTCTCGATGTCTTCCCTGTCCTTTATCGAAAAAATCTTCTTATTCTATACGTGACGGCGTTGAGTAGTACTGATAGTTTCTCCAGTGTTTAAGGGAATAGTGGCTCTATCAAAACATTCTTTTTGAAAAGGATTTATTGAAGATCTCGGACGCGGCAAAGATTTACATTTTCTGTTGATAAATCATAATCTCCCTAAAATTGTTCGCAAACCAAGTCCTTCAGTAATGGTTCAGTCATTTAGGACTTTGTTGTTTCTTACATCTTCGCGACGAAGCGTGTCAAACTCCAGCCGATTTGAATTTCGACATTTGGCAAAAACATGTCGGTTCTTGATGCAGCTGTCAAAATGGCTGTTTGGTCTGATATCAATGTTACGTATGAATTACTACAAAAACCTAAAACCAAAATTAATTTTTTGGTTTGTTCTAAAATGTATTTCCAGTTCTTATCTCAGTATCTATATATCATTTATACTAATTGGGATATAAACCATGAAAAAAGTTTTAGTTAACATCACATGTCCAAATTTATGACGTCATGGATGTAAGTAGCATCCCGCATGTATGGGAATTCGTTTTGAGTACTATAACCCTGCTTCATTATGACAATCTTTGCCTTAAACTAATGAGTAAGGAAAATAACAATCTGGGTGACGCCAGATTAGTGACTAGTGTCACGTAATATTTTTGAAGGGTGACAGGTCGCCCTTGGGTGACCCGCTTACTTTTGCGGGATGCCTAAGTTGTAGCGATCTCCGCTACACCCACTAAAGAACAAAATAAAGTTTAAGTTGTACGAAATAAATAAGTGTGGGTACGGTTTGTTTGCTACTTTTGATTTTTACAACAATTTTGAGAACGCTCTAGCACTGTTTCAGTGAAGCATTTTATGAAGATAAATTCTTCAAAATCACTTCCCAGCGCAGTCTTCAGATCATTTCTTAAAGATTTTTTCTTCAATAATACTATTGTCAGGATAATTTATTCGTTTTTTCAGTACTTATATTGAGCAATTTTCATTGCATATGTTACACTGAAGATGACACTAGATGTGTCGAAACATGTTTGTAAAACTTAAAAGTGTTATGTTTTTACTTAAATCATTTCTTAACTATTTCATTTGTATAAAATGTTGTGAAACATTGTACAATCCTCCAGCCTACTTTGCGTCGTTGGTTTGTAACTTAAAAAGGCCACAATATTTAATTTAGCAGTTTATTAAACGGAAACTTTTTCTTCTTTTGTTTTACCGTGTAAGCAATCTTGAGTTCCATTCTTTGATCTGTTTAAGGAATTGGTTTAATTGTTTGCTATTATTAATGCATATTCGTTCGAAAGTTTAAATTAAACCGAACTGAGAAACTGTAGAGGGAAATCTGGTATGACTCTCTCACTCTTTGACACGAATATTGAGCAAATATTGAGTACCCTGTGGAAGATGCTAGTTTTGGCCTGAATTGTTGTTTTTCTTGTGTGCAGTACTTATCCGTGAGTCGTCTCATCGAGACTTTTGATTCCAACTTAGCGTTTACTTCATAGACCATAAAAGAAGAAGTTTTATAGCTTTTCGTTCTCACGTTTGTTACATTAAATTAAAAATGCGCAGAACTCCATGCAGAACATGGCGGCAAAAATTTAAACGACACGCGACCGGTTTATATATTTACCAGACTTCACACGGAATGAAGGGTACAAGACCGTTTGACATGTTCATCCGATAAAACACAAAATTGACTGACAATTGTCTTTTTGATAAACTATGTATTTGTCTTCTGTTAGTGTTTATTATTTCGATTAAATTGAAAAAATATGTATGGCTACATCAGTCAATTGAGAGTAACTAATAATAGCTGATCAATAAGATCATGCAAGCATTAGTGAAAACACATTTGCATTTTGTTTATGTAGTTAAAAAATAGTCTTTCAAAAATGAGTTTGTAAAATGTTAGCATCTAAGCTTTCTTGAAAATTTTCTAAAAAGTTATTAAATTGAAACGGAAGAAATAATTAAAGGCTCTTAGAGCCAGCTCATTCATGTAATGGGCAATAACTTATTTTCCAGAGGATGAGAAAATTTTGCTTTGATCTTTAAATTTATTTATAACTGCATACAAACATTTTTTTTCTTGATCTTTGCACTTGCTCATTGCAGCGACATCGAAGATTATTTGGACTTTTGTTAAGCCGGGGAGGGGTGGTGAGAACACTTTCACTTCTACGGTCCACAATTTCCTTCACAAATTTCGGTCTACGATCCACGGCCGTCGCCATTTCACCCTCACGATACTCATTCATTGTTTGCGCATGCACGCACATGAATGAGCTAAAAAAGAAACAACTTTTAACTCCCGCACTAAACTAAAGTTGCATAACTGGTTCATATGATGCTAGGATTAACTAGAAACACATCTCCATTATGTTTTGTTATAAACTAAAAATTGATTCTCCCCAAAATAAATTTGGTTTTTAAAAAATGTAACTGCATAATTGTTCTTGAAAAACGATCTTTTCAGATCCTATGTCAATGCGGCATTTTATACACGACATTCATCAGAATTGCTTTGTCAATTCGTAGTCTGTCAGTGAACGGATGTGCATTTTGAGTCGGTATTGGGCTACAACTTTGAGCATGAAAAACAGTTGGCTTTTAGCTGGCCGCTTATTCACTGCTCGCTACGCCCGTGCAGCTGACCGAGGACGGAACAGCTGCTTAATTCGAGCTCTTACTCATCGCGTGATTGGTTCACTGAGAAATTAACTTCAACTTTATTCATTAGGGACGGACCATTAGTTATATAAATATTTACTGTTACAAAAAAATCGTGCAAAACAAAAAGGCAAACAAACTCTTTCATTGAATGGAATAAAAAAAATCTAGCAGCGTCTTGAGCCAAAAAAAAATCTTGCAAAAAAAAAAAATGCCCAACCCCCCACCCCCCTCCCTCTCTCAAATATATAAATGTCCGTTCCTTATTCATGACTTTGTACCAGAATGCATCATTTCTTCAGACGACTAGCCTGCGTAGCTGGCGGTCTTGTTCTTAGGAAGAAAAATTGGGGAGAGGGAGAAAAAGACCGCCTGCTGGAAAACTGTGATAATTTAAAATGGCCAACCAAAAGTTAAAAATTTTAAAACCTGCATGTGTAAAATTACGTTGCTCCTGACTGAATTGTTATTAAACAATCGGCAATTAAGACCTCGAAACAAAAATTATATTCAAGGTTTTAAAAATAATAATACATAGGTACTAGTAACTAACGCATGCGCAATCTATTCTTGATTTTATCGTTCCAGCCACATCCCACAACTAAATAACCGTAAGGTTTAAAATAAATGACAATGTCGCCAAATTCGGTCACATCAAAGCTTAATTGTGTGGGTTATATTTGTCACTGACCTTTATAACAATTGAATCCAATTCCGCTTACAAAAAAAAAACGATCGAAATGTCTGTAAATTTTCCCTATCAATATGCTTAGAAACTCGTGTACATTAAAACAATTTTTGCCTAGAAATTTAATCAAATGCAATGCGTACTTTCAAATTCTAATTTCATGTTTATGTTGTCAAGGTTTTTTAGTTATTTCAAAAAATATGTTTTTAAAAGCATTTCAAATTCAATTTTTGTTATCATATATTTCTGCATTTCATGAGAAAAAGTAATTAGCGAGTATAAACACAATTCACTATCAAACTGAAAGTTTAACGGTGCCATCCCTTTCAGTAGGCTAGCTTTTACAAAAGGATGTTTTTTAAAAAACAAATATTCAAGTTCTTACTTTTTATATAAGGTGCTAAAATCTTAATTCCATATTTTGTACAATTCAGTTTTGCTTATGAATAAAACAGAAATAAAATAATTAAATTATATGTTAAATATGAATTGCTTTGGATTATCGGCTTCGCGGCGCTGAAATCAAAACCTTTAAAGAACTGACACAACTCTTCAGCTTTCCGCCCGAGCAGGCGATGTTTAGTGTCTTTTTTATTTTATTTTACCATAAATATACAGCCGCATTGCCGATACATTTTGTTTTCAATTTTGCCAAGGAACAGCAAACAACAATGAAAGCACTTAACTTTTAAAAACCAGCTCTGCTTTTGTCATTAACGAAATATTCAAAAAACAACATGGCTTTTGAAAAGCCCATACTAGTTATTTTAATACTTTTTGCAGCTAAGCATGCCTAGTCGCGTATTAAAAAATCGTTTTTTGAAATTAAAAATTGTTTACCTTAAAAATTACCATAAACTACATAATTAGTCGGTTAGAATGAAACGAACTTGGACTCAATGGCATTCTTAGTCAAACAGTAGCTGCCATCTATAGCTAGTACTGTCACGTTTTGAATTGAGTTTCGAGCCTTTTAAAATGTCTGAGTCAATAATAGTGCTGACAGAGCTTTTTTAAAATATTAAACCTAAACACATATCTGGTTTCACCCTTCAAAATATCAATGTTCTTCGAACTGCGACTTTTTTAATAACCTCTTTTTGAATTGCTGTGGTTCCTGTTACCTCTTGATTTAACCGCCTTCTTTCTATTTTAAATATTACATCACTGATTTAGAAATTGACGTTCAAGATATCTGCATGTGCAAAGTTGAATATGATACTTAATCATTAAAATGCGTCAGCTTCTAATTTTGGCAAAACATTATAGAAAACGTTAATTCTATCGACTGAACTCAGAACTTCAACAGTCGAGTAAATGATTCAATATTTCACTCAGTATCGTTTAGATATTGTTACTTTCAAGAACTGTTAAAAATTAAACTGTGTAAACTTCAAGTTTGGTTTATTTGAAATTAGTTTCCATTATCTAGTGGATCACATATAATCCCTGTCTTGCCTTTATATGTCAAAACCAACTGTTACTTTCAGTAGATATAAGTGAAATTATTTCTCATTTAAGTGCGAAGAATTCAGTCTCAACTTGAACAATTTTTTAAATAGATTTTGCCTCAACCCAAGTCACACATTGTAAACTTTTTGTTTCGAAATTAACCATACAATGGGACAACAAGAAAAGCTATTGTAATTTTAATGATAAATACAAGATACCAGAATCTATGACAATACAAGATAATTCGTAAAGGTAAAAAATATATTACTTATTACATATAAAGCTTTTTCTTGTTTTTATTACAACTTTTGTTTAATAAATCAAATGGTTATTTAAACTAATATTGAAAATGTTAGTTCCTAGTCATACTGTGTCGAATAAGTTTTAATATTCTTTTTTGTATATTAAAAATCTTTCTCCAATAGACAACTAATAGCACTAAGCTGATTCTCAAATGCATCTCATTTCCTGAAAGTGAAAACTGTCTCATTTTATGCAAATCTACGTGCTGAGAATAAAATTCAAGTCAAAATGTTGTAGTTGCTTCCGGGAGTTCAAATAATTTGTCAATGGCGTTTTGTCATTATCATACGAGTGTTTTTCAATTTTAAACCAACAGCTCTAGTTCCCGAGGCATGGTGATTATATATTACTTTTTACAGGGTCTTTATAAGTTTTTAGTTTTCCAAAATAAAGACAAACCTGCATTCTTTCATGCATAAATAACATCAAAGGAAACAACAACATGAAACCACGCGATTTTATCGTTATTCAATCTGCTTTAGTAGAAGCACAATGACTGATACGAATCCTTTCGCTTTTCCTAGTATTAACTCTGCTCAATATCGTTTAAAAAACCTGAGAACGTCGCATTTGAGTGTGTGGAGTCGGTCTTCTCGTGTAGTTGCATGATTCGTGAAACGCATTTGACAAAGCTTCCACGAGCGTGTTTGAGTTTTCGGACACATTACACAAAAACGCGTGACACTCCACTCGTCGCGGGCGTTGTGAAACATGATCGTTGAAAGCAAAAAGTTGGTGTTTTCTATCCGCTGCAACATATGATATACGATTCATTGGCACAATTATCTCCACCATTTCGGGCTTAACATTGTTTGTTTCTCTAATAACGATTTCTTTTGGTGATATGGACAAACAGACCCTCGGAAGGGATTTTTCTTCGTGTCTGTGTTGTTCATAGAAATCTTTCAAGCATTCGTTTATATTCTCTCCTCCTGGAGTCGGACGTTCAAGTTTTCCAATGTATCTCACAATAAATGTCTGCGACGGTTCCAAGTCATATTTTCCTTTCTCGCACCCAAATCCAAACCTTTTTAACATTTTCAATTATAAACTCACTCAGCACAGAAGCTCACTAATTAAAGAAAAAAATCCTTTTGTGTATCTGCAATTATTTCGCCGAGATCGCGTGGTTGGAACGTGAGCGAGAGTGTTATTACTGCGTCCTATGGAGGCCGAAATTTGCGGTTTTCCCGCTACCGCCGCTAGTAACAAAATAAACAATAGATACCACAAACAGAATAATTAGATGAATTTTCGTAAAATTTATCGGCATAACCATATTTGGTAGACGGAACTCTAACTGGTCAATATAACACCATAACATCTGATGGCTTACTCAGCGACAATCTGTCGTCAGCATCTTGACTACATCTAAAAGTGTCGAAACATAATTGAATCAATGACAGATAAAGATTATCGTATATACAAATATATATATATATTTTTTTATAAATTGAAATAATGAAGCTGCATTGACAGAAAAGTGAAATATACATTGATATAAAGGATACTACAAAAGGTTAGCGGGGGAAAGCAATTGAGTTACTGGGAAGCACCTGGTTATCAACTTTATTTGAAAAAAACCGAAATCTCGTTGAATAAAAAATAATCGATTAATAAAAAAACAAAACAAAAAAATATTTGCTTGTGGCTGCTTAGAAATTTACAGATTAATAACGTTTCGGCCGGTGAGAAATATTGTGTATTAAAAGTGCAAATTCTTACTATAAAATTACGAAGCTAAATATGAACTAAATATACTGTGAGAAATGGCAAATGGACTTCCTGCCTTTCCCATCATGCGTATTTATGGCGGAAGTGGCGTAAAGCGACGAAATAACTTGCTGATGAAAACATAACTTTAAAATTTTTGAAAAAAATTTTAAAAACAGATATTTTCGAATAAAGAACTGGGCTGATTTCAATTTTAAAAGTTAAAACTTAACTCGAGATGCAACCGTTATCTGGATTGTAAAAAGTTGTTTGTTATTAAACTCAGATAAATTTTTCCTAGTAAAAACTTGAGTCGTGAAGCTGTTTTCGATATGTAAGCTATGGAACTTGAGAAAATATAGATTTTTATGTAAAAATTAGAGTTGTAATAAAGAATACTACCACCATAAGTGTTTGTTACTCTGAGTTCTATTCCAAGATCGAGGTTTTTTAATTAAAAAATTCTTATTCCAAAACAAAGCAAAATTGTAGTCACTGTATGTTTCCATTGCTGCACAGGAAATTGCAGTCTAGTAACTCAAACTAGTTGTTTGAACACTTATTAACTAACTTTTATGCGACAATTATCGTTCCAAAACTGAGCGCTTTGCAAAAATAGACAAATTTAGTAATCCCCGAAGATTGATTAGAAAGAACAAATATGACTGCACCGCTGGTGGTAGGTGACAGTGTTTTTCCGTCAACGGAAGTACTATTCCCATGACAACGAGAAAACATTTAAACACACAGGACACCACAGGTATTACATTTATAAAGTACAGGATCTTACGTTTGTCCTCAAAACATTTTAAAAATGAAAAATTATGAAATGTCGCAATACCCTTGAGACGTTGTATTTTGACATCATTATGTAGTGTTTTGGGTTGGTTTCTGTGAGAAAAGAGGAGGGCGAAAATTTTCTTACATTTACTTTATAAATGTAATATGTCACACATATAGCTTGGAATACATGTGAGCACACACATTGGGAAAGATCTTCACAAGCCTACGTAGCTGGCGGTCTTAATGTTAGGATGAGAAACTGGGGAGAGTCTTTTCTCTCTCACAAGACCGCCAGCTACGCAGGTTAATCTTCACAAAACTTTTGTGTCAGTCCTTTAATTAAAACAATGATAGATTTCGTTTCATATGCTCTTTATAAAGTCTAAAACCTATATAACATTTTAGTCCGTGTTCAAGGCCGCTGTTTTCAAAGACTCTATCGTTTTTGTATCTAAACGTATGCAGATATATACATAGGTACGAAGTATTTTCTAGGTTGTTTATATAATTATTTACAAAACAGTTTTAAGGTGTACCTTGGCCGTGGACAATTTTAGCCATGACTCATGAAATTTAGACTTTTCAACCAACAACAATGGGCGGGGAAAATCCCCTCTGATTTCCATCTCCAGCGAGGTTAATAGCAAATCAATTTGGTTTTCTTATTATGGGACAATGCAGTTTGTTTTCAAAAAGTTACTCTTATAACTGCTTTATATAGAAATCAAAACAGCTTTTCGTTTTTAGGTGTAACTTGAAACGTACACGATTTCAATCTTGACTCATAAATTTATCCTTTTCAGATCTACCATAATTAAACGAAGCTAAGCTAAATCCTTTACAAGCCTAGTGACCGATGGAGCCGAGCCGGCGTTTCTTATTAAACAAAGGGCGAGAAAAATCCCCTTTGATTTCTACCTTGAGCGAAGTAAATAGTAAATCAATTTGGTTTTCTTATTATTGGACAAATGTATTTGTTTGAAAAAGCTACTCTTATAACTCTTCAATTTTTCTCTGTTTTAGAAAAATACACTTTCGAGTGGCAATAGATGCATGTCACAGTAAAAACTATTCAACCGGAACGTACATTGTAGCTTTCAGTATCATTTATGATTTGAAAGATTTTTGATAGTTTAAAATGTGTTTCAGTCGCTTTTATTTATCAATAACTATCTACCCTACACACTATTGTGTCCAAAATCACTTTCAAACTACGGTTTGATATTAAGGTTTGATGTTGTGCCAATGTAAGGTGTACCTAAGAACACACACAGCTTTTTATTCCAGCATGATGTCATGTAATATATCAAACACGAGCCGGGCAGTGTTTCATCATATTTCCAAACACTGATAAGAGAGTTAAAAATACGACGGGCAACGGAGTATTTTTGACGAAATTCGAGGTGTTTGGAAATGTGATGAAATACTGTCTC
>ERZ1740055.89-NODE-89-length-15793-cov-7.676071_pt1 | contig 15793 bp, 6 predicted proteins | sample MGYA00581747_ERZ1740055 | MGnify/ENA primary metagenome ERZ1740055 (study PRJEB43018, sample SAMN04849739) | marine metagenome | isolation source: floating plastic debris | place: Pacific Ocean | collected 2008-08-28 | study: EMG produced TPA metagenomics assembly of...
AGACTGATACCCTGCTCAGTGATTGGCTGCAACAACCAGCCTATTGTTACCTTACCTTACACTTCTAGTTAAGCAGACAAGTTTATAATTCTGACGCCTCACAACCTCGGCCTCGGTAGCTCGTCAATTAGCAGTTTGGTCAGAACGACTCAGTTTCTGGTGTCACTTGTCTGGAGTTGTACACTGACCGATAACTTGCAGTTGGACATATTTTGTTTTAAAATAAAGGAAGAAAAACCAACTAAAATGAGATCTAAACTTAAGCAAAATATTTCCAGACTAATATCAATTAATTTTAATATCATTAGTTCTGATTATTTAGTTTTTCTGAGTCTTTATTAAGTGATTTCTCAAACCACTACAATACCTCTCTCTACTAGATAAGTATTGTCAAAAAGTGTTGAAAACACAACTTCTTTCTTGCAGAGGATATGCAGAAATGGTTGAAAGGCGATTGCGAAGCCTTGGTTTGGTTGTAGAACACCAGTACCTAGGAACACTTGCTGTCACAGAAACCTTAGATGAAGTTTCACGCCGGGGAATCCTTTATGCGGTAGTTGTCACCAGTCAACACGAAGTGCATAGATCAGTAACAGTAAATATCCTTCATGGAACTCAACAAGGTAAGTTAAGATAAACATAAATACATGTTCCCATTTTATGAAACAATATTTAATATTTGGATGTGTGTCTGTGAAAGAAGTTTGGTGTTTTTTTTTTTTAAAATGTAATTATTTAGAATTACCATAATTGTTTAAATTAAAAAAATAAATTAATGAATTCAAATATTTGTAATACTTAGCTTTTTTACTGAATACTACCATGTGATCTGTTGATCCTTAAGTGTCAAGTCCAGTATGGGCTCATCAGGAAATACTTTATATTCAGTGCCTCAAAAATCAATTCTCTTATCTTCTGCACAATAATTTGCAACCTTGTCCTGTAGCTGTTTATTATTAGGTTTTGAAAAACTGCACAACTTTAATTTGTTCCATATGATGACCATGTTCTAACTAGTCCACTTCCTATGTGCTGTAGCTTTCAGCAACTTACAAACTTGTGTACGATGGAGCCTTGTCTCTCATCCCTGCTTCTCTTTGGCAAAGCTTGATTGTCAAGTCTGTTCAATTTTAGGTTCCTTTAAAGCCATATTAAACAAACTAATATTATGACATATAATTTTTCTGCATTTTTTATATAATTATAACAATTTAATTTTTAATTGTGCAGTTTTTTTCTTAGCAATGTGATTAATGGCAATTCCTTTTATTCTCAAGAATCGTGCATTCCTGCTGAATAGATCTGAGTGGTAATGTAGTCCGTTTTGCTCAAGAGATCAATGCTTAATATTAAATTGTTTGTCAAAATCCATTCCACAGTGCCATCCTGTTATAAATCATTTATTTTATGAATTTATATTTATTTTATAATTTTATATGTGTGTTAGTTGTAATAGCCTGTCGTGCTCACGAGGTCATTGTTTATTAAATTGTGTGTCAAAATCCATTTCCCAAACTTGTGGCAAAGCACCAGAAGGTCTTCCTATTATAAGATAATTTATGCAACTTAAAATTTAGTAAGACTAACACTAAAAACTACACAACAATTAATTTCAACCTTAGTTTATTCTATTTTATGCTAGGTGCATGATATGAATGCGTTGCGAGGTCACTTGCCGCAAATGTAAATGAAATTTTTTGTTTCAGAAATGCAAAAAATTCTTTGATACAAAATGTATATATATTAAACTTTAAGAATAACTTCAAGACTTGATTTTTTTTCCCCCAAAACTGTTACACATTGTTAGCAAATTGTTGATGGATAACAGTGGGCTAAAATTCTGTTTTAATTAATGGTTGAGGAAACAGACAAATGAAGAGGTAAAAAGAGTTATCTAAAATGATAAACTGATCCCACAAATTGTAGAAGTTGCACTGAGCATTATGTTTTAGTAATCGTTTTGATGAAGTTTTAGTTGAGTCATTTGAGACTCATGTGAGAGTAATTGCCAAATAACATCCTCTGGGTTTTGTGTGCTAAATAGAACAATTGCCACTATCAATAGTTGTCGTTTGTTTTAAAGTATTAGACAAAGTCAAACTGAGTGCCGGCCTTGCTAATCATTTTGACTTTCCTCCAATAAAATGTCAGCCAATCTTCGTTTGCTTTGCTTTGAAGAGTAAATCTGTTTTTTGATGACAGGATACTGCTACTGTATGGTAGTAATATTTTTGTGTCACGTTTTCAAGCATTAACAGAGAACCATAATGAAAGACCCAGATTGCCAAATATATACAAACCAGAAACCATGACCCTATGGTTTATAATCTTTGTTAACCAAATGCATTCGATATTTTGCTACCCACATATCTCCCCTTGGAAAACTTGCAACTTTATGAAATAATATCAACGTGGTTAAATATGGTAACATCTTTGCCATTGTTGTGTTTTATGACAAAAAAAAAATAATAAAATTATCAAAAACCAGTATTAAGTTTAGTCAAGGAAAGTTTTAACCTATCTTAACATTGTAAGTTATGGAAGTCTTAGAGTCTGTTTTGAGAAACTAAGTAATATAATGTGAAAACAATTCTCATCAATGTTTATCACAGTTTATAATTAACTAGCTTACTTTGAGACCTAGTATCAAAGTCCTGCAGTTTTACATGTTCTTGCTCGGGGAGTTGAATTGTTGCGTAAAGGGCAAGTATTTTAAGTGAAGTACAAGTTTAAGTGAAGTACAATGCAAACTTGGTGCATGAGTTAATACTTTTTTTATGTAAAAATTAACAAAGATTTACATTATTGGTTTAATTGTATTGTTATTCTTTCAGGTTTTTGTTTATTCCGGTGTTTTTAAACAATTTCTGCAAATAAATCACTGTATTATAATAACTTTGTACCAGTAAGAAAGATAGCTCACGAAGTTGATATATTTTAGACTGTTATTGTTATCAGTCTATAGATATCATTCTTCTATTTCGTGATCTTTGCTGTTTAGTGTTATTCACTACCCAAACAATGTTGGAAATGCTATCATGTTTAATTAGGGACAAAAGCCTACTTCGTGAGAACAGTTTTGTTTTACTGCCTCCACACGAACAAAACAGTATTTCTTTTATATTATACTGCTACCCATGTATGTATATATATTAAGCTGATAAAGGCTTCACTAGAGAAGCCGAAACATAAATTATTTTTAAAATGTATGAGATATTTTTTAATCATTTTTATCTTAAATGTTAAATCGTTCATTGGCTAAAAGTATTTTAAAAACACAAGCTTTCGGCTGTCATACTACAACCTTTAATGAGAAAAAATGCCTACAGGGACTACGTGTATATAAAGTTTATAAAGGTGTGAAATAAGTATGAATAACTAAGAAAGAATTTAAAATGTAAAATGAGAATACATTAAAATATTAAAACAAAAATGCAAAACAAAAGGCTAAAATTCTACACTAATATAATAAATGTCAGCAAAAATATTTATTTAAAAGAATAATGTATTGTTTTGGAAGCGGTTTGGAATTATTGTCTGCATTTTCTATTGCAGCGGCATGCCAAGACTCGACTTTTTCTTTCCCTGAAATTTCCCTTATCAATAGCTATAGCTTGGTTGAAATCAATCCTATGGTCATTATTCCAGGCATGTTGTGCTACATTCGATCGCTTTTTGCCCAATTCTTATGCTATAATGTGTGTAACTTGTATGAGTAAGACTTGTACCACATTAACTATTAAACATATGAGGGGGAAACTAGGAATGTTGAAAGGGGAAAAAAGTTCACCAATCCCTGAACTGCAAAGTCTTGTAAAACTCTTTGAACAACTTCCTAAACATCTCGTAGATATAGTTAAAAATAGTTTAACGTATCCTTTTTTTCATTTTTTTATTTTGTCTTAAACTTTAAAACATTTTCTTGTCTCAGTTTACTTAATTGCACCTCATACACAGATCAGTAAGCACCACATATCAATAAGCTGTATGTGTTGTATTGTAATATAAGCGAGCAGACATTTGAAAGAGTGAGTGAGTTTAATTACTGAACCTTTCGTCTTTAGGAGTACTATAACACAGTATAAATGGTTCAGAACAAAACAAGTGAATTAAAGAACCTTTTAAAATTACGTTAAGTACTAACGTTACAAAAAAGGGAAGAGGATTTTAACCAAAACAACTGAAAAGTCATTTAGTAGCCGCATGATTTCTCTCCTTCTAGTTGTTATTTTTAATAATTTGAAAGGAGATTTTAACCAAGAATTGGATAAGTCCTATTTGATAGCGCATTAGTTGGGCTCTTACCAGTTGGTATTCTTAACTGTGGTTATGGGAATTTTCACGAAGACAGCTAAAAAGTCCCATTCAGTAGCTAAATTAAAGCTCGAATTCTTTATTGTAGGGAAGGGTGGATCTAACTGTGACTAATAAACCGGCCTATTTTATAGCCAACCGGTTTAACTTCAAGCATTTGAGATTCTTAACTGAGAGGAAAGTGATTTTGACCAAGACAACTGAAAAGTCCATTGAATAGCCAACTGGTTTGCCTTCTATCAGTTGGGTTTCTTAAATCATGAAGGTCACTACTCCAGGAATTCCTAGAAAACTCCTAGAATTCCTGGAAAACTCCTAGAATTCCTGGAAAACTCCTAGAATTCCTGGAAAACTCCGAGAATTCCTGGAAAATTCCTGGAATTCCTGAAAAACTCCTGGAATTTTGCATTTTCTTCCAGGGCCCTGGAAAAACATTAAATTTACCTGTACTCCTGGAATACTCCTTGAAATCTCCTGGAATTTTGTCGAAAATTTTTGAACAGTTTTACAAACAAACCAAAACCTGTAGAAGCATCAAAGTCATGATTGCAATTTTTGTATTTTATGTAGACTCACTTTCAGGAATTTTTTCTGGGAAGTTTTTTTGCATTTTCTCTCTGAAAGCTGAAGAACCGCACTTGGTGGCGTAGTTATTTGTTGTTTTTTTTGCAAGGAAGAGTTTGAGGTTGGGTTCTGGAAAAATAAGTTTTCTACTCCGGAAAAATTCCTAGAATTTTCTTATCATCGGTCAAACTTACTCTTGGTCAGTTTTTATGACTCCTGCCTCGACTAGTTGATCGGAGCCATAATGTCATTCAGTAGTGTAAGAGTGAGTCACATACACAGGAAGCCCAAACAATTCATTTATTAAATCTTACAACCAATCAAAGTAGGTCACTGTAGGTCAATCATCGTACTTTCAGCGTTTACTTACGTTGCATCGCGGCCAATCACACTCTTACATGTACGTGTTTGCAGTAGTCACTTCTACCTACTGAGTGACAACGCTTTGTCTGTTGGACGTCTCAAGGGATTGTGAAAACGATTTTTATCAGGATGAAATGGCATTTTAAAATCTATTTTTGTCAAAATATCTCTTCTAGATCATCTTTTGATTTAACGATTTAAACTAGTTTATCACTTTTTTGATAATCTCTCAAAGTGAAAAACAAAGCGCTCTTGATTAGAAATCCTAACATCATGCAAGTTTTTTTCGATTGCGCGAAGACAATAAAAACAAATTGTATTTAGTTCCCACACACTCCGCTTAATCAGAAAGATGGTAGAAGCAGGTTTGGTGAGCCGTTCGATTTTTTCAATTTTGTTTCTTAAATAACTACCATTACTTTTATTGTTACTTTTATTATTACTTTTATTTCATTTGCAGGCAATTAGTTTCAATCCAGGGTTTGAGTCGCTTTTCAGGCATCGGCTTTCCGTTGTTTTATAAACAAGTACAGCTATACCATAACTACATTGACATTCGTTTTTCTTACCATCATCATCATCATCATCAACATTATCATCATCATCATCATCAACATTATCATCATCATCAACATTATCATCATCATCAACATTATCATCATCAACATCATCATCATCCAATTTTGATCTGGGTTTATCCCCCAAAACGGGGGTGACCGGATTACCTCACACTAACTGCGATCTCTCCAACTACCACTCTCCATTTCGTTCGATTCAAGGCATCCTCCTTCTCCGAATCAACACTCTTGCTCTCCTTCTCCACTTGCGTCTTCCACGTCTTTTTTGGCGGTTGTCCTCGCTTCTTCTTTCCCTTCACTTCAAACTTCAACGCTTTTCTCAAAACTTGCCATCATCCCTCCTCAACACATTCCTATACCATCTCACTCCATTCGCCTTTGCTATCTGAACCACTGTTCCCTTCAATCCCAACATCTCCATTAGGTCCTTTGTCCTCTTTTTCTCCATCAGTTTTGCTTATTTTTCCTTACCATTCTTTTTTTTTTAATTTAAGAAAATTTCACTTTCAGCTTGTTCTGGGGCAGTGTAATTAGAGGAAAATTTGATACATTCCGTTTTGATTACTTTTGTTAATATATTTTTTTCTAAAAAAACTTTATCAACTTTCTCAAGTATTTAATGTCTTTTTAAAATTATTTCTCAATAAGTTCTCATTTGAACACAAAAATGTACTTTTTAGCTTAATATTGCTGCTATAATTATTTTTTTTTTGTAATCGGTTACTAACTACCAATTGTTTTTGCATTTTGTACATTTTAGAGTCGTATTTAGTTAATTAGTTTTCTGTATAAAGCTGCAACTACTTAAATGTAGAAATGGAACCTCCCTCTTTATCAAGCGGGCTACTATGTAAATTACCAATATTAATGATAGAGCAACAGAAATAACTATCAACGCCTAAAACGGAATCAGTACTAGGACGGGGAAGTTGTTACTGTTCTTTATTATTCTTTAATTAAAATCTTTGATTTCCTGAAATTTGCATGTTTTTCCGTCGGCCTGGATTTCCCTCAAAACAATGTAGTGTGTTTATGAAATGTTTTCTTTTTTTCTTCTATTGAGTTTATCAAAAATATGTGTTTTAAAAATATTATGCGGATATAGACATCTTGATGAGTACATTTCTTTTTTTAAAGATGATCAATAGCCAAGGAAAGGAGTTTTCAGAAAAAAGGTTTTAATTTACCAAGCTCCAGACGAAAACAAATAAACGCCTGTATCGATTTGGAATTTCTTTTCACTTTAATTGACGCTGGCACGTTTTTCTACAAGTGAAGTGATAACCAACGAGTTCAGCTAACTTGCTTTTTTTTTTTCAATTTGGACTACAGCAGTCATACTTTTTTTTTGTCATCCGCGAAGAACATGCTAATCAAGCGTTTAAAGGGGGAAACAGAAGCATTTTCTTCATTTATTTTTCTTGTACTCAAACCTGCTAATTTTGTTTTTACACAGAGCACAGAAATATGCCCCTTGAAGATGCTATTAAGCTCGTGGGACAAAATTTTGATCAGTATATGGCAGATCTCCGTGAACGATCAAAAAAACAGACCAGTTTGTCTGATGCTGGCTCAGTTTCTAGTAATAATAAGACTGACGAGAAGGCCGCTCCTACTACTAGTAGTAGCACCCCAACAACACAAGCTACTGTTAGCCAGGATGTCAGTCAATTGCTTAGTGCTGCTGCGGCAGGCAAATCTCTCACATCCAGTGACCTGTCAAAACTGATCAACAGTTTGTCTCAACAACAACAAAAGCTTGGTGCTGCTGAATCGGAATCTTCCAATGGATCAGGAGGTAAATTAAAGAACGACCTTTTCATACTTTTGTACGTGTCTGAAGTAAATCGTATTATTTTTCGTCAAGAATTAAAAAAAAATATTGCTCCTGTCGAAAGATGGTAGGTTTTTTTTATTAAACCGTTCTGGGTTTAAAAAATCTGTGCGAACCACCATTTTGTTTTGCGGACAGAAACTATCATTGGAGTCCTCATTTTTTGTAATATCCTTATAAAATTGGTACATAAATCGTAGCTCAGTTTACTTATATACATTTTTGGTGAGAATAGCACCTAAAACTTTGGTAGTTTTGTTGTTGATTCAGTTGATCACTGTGACATTGGTGTAAAAGAGCCAACTTTAGGAGACCTTTTGCTGTTTGATTGTTTTTGAGTATCGAAAATGAAATTAAAATGAAGTAGATTGTACCTTTTAGGGAAATGGAACTTTTCGTGCGTTTCGGCTTTTATTCATGCTCAAGACATTTAACAATGATCTTATCAACAAACCGTCTCGGAATATCTCTCATTTTTTCCATTTGGCTGATCATTGAATAATTAGATGTATACGTTCACTCAGATATTTACAATTGTTTCACGCAAGGTCATAGTAGATTTGGTTCGTTCCGCTCTTTTCCGATCGTTCTATTTTTTTAAAGGAAATTCTGTAGCATAATAATTGCACATTTTATTTTTTATTTAAGTCATCATTTTGCAATTTTGCCTAAACTTTTTGGTTAGGATCGTCAAGTCAGGGTAGCCAACCTGCCACCGACCCACAGTCAATTGCAAGACAACAGGCTGATCTTCAAGCCAAGATCCTGAGCATACTTAATCCTGGAACATCTGCGAAGGTTACCTCTATTACTAATACTGGTTCAAGTGTTTCTGCAAGTAAATCTTACGGTAGTAGCACTCCTGCAGCAGCATATGGTACTTCATATTCTCAACCAGCAAGCAGTTTGTACCCTACGACTACAACTACAGCAGTCACCACCTCCAAACTATCGTCATTTTCTTACTCTGCATATGGCACAGGTCTAGCCACAACTGCAATTGCAACACCAACTGCTGCAGCACCTTTATTCCCAGCAGCAAAAGTAAGTGCCATTCTGGGGACAGGTTTTACAGGCTATGGTAACCTAACAGAAACAGCTTCTTCCATAGCCCAGGTCCAATCTTCCGTTTCTGGTGCTGCCTTATCAAAAGCTGATGTGGCTGGTGCTACCAGTATTTCATCATATCTTAGTGTATCTGCTGCACCTCCTGTTACTGCACCACAGTTTGCTTCAATCTCCCAAGATTACAGTAAACTTATTTCTTCCGTTGTTACTCCGTCACAAACACCAGCTACTGTGAGTACTTATTCATATAGCAACACAACAACCCTTGGTGGTTATTCAACACTTGGCACAGCATCTCGCAGCACAGCTAGCAATCTGGTTGGTCAGCAAACTCAAGGTCAACAAAAGGCAAACCAGGCCAGTGCCGAACAAAAGAAAGCTCCTGTTTTCCGAAATGCTGGGGTTCCAGCCAGTGTTAGTCTTGCAACACAGCAGTCTTCAGAGTCTTTTCCAGCACGTGGGTCACTTTCAGGCCGTGGAACAACTCTTATCAGAGGTACTGCACCAACGAGAGGTACTGTTGCCACAAGGGTGGCTTCATCAGCAATAGGGACTCCACCCACGCGAGGGACTGCAACTGCCAGAGGGGGTCCACTCACGAGAGGAACTCCACCCACTAGAGGGGCCCCACCCACCAGAGGGGCTCCACTCACGAGAGGAACTCCACCCACCAGAGGGGCTCCACTCACGAGAGGAACTCCACCCACCAGAGGGGCCCCACCCACCAGAGGGGCCCCACCCACCAGAGGGGCTCCACTCATGAGAGGAACTCCACCAACCAGAGGGGCTCCTTCCAGCAGAGGAACTCCATCCATCAGAGGGACTCCATCCAGCAGAGGTGCTCCATCCAGCAGAGGGGCTCCACCAACTAGAAGGAGCCCTTCCTTGAGAGGGACTCCACCTACAAGAGGTACTCCACCTGCGAGAGGGACTCCACCTACAAGAGGACTTCCTCCTTCAAGAGGCACTCCTGCCCGTGGATCAGTACAGGGGAACCATGGTGTCTTTGGTGGTCGTGGAAGTACAGCCTCGGGTGCTGGTTTGTTACAAGGTCCTGCAGTACGCAGTGGTTCAAATGGCCAACCAAGAGGTGCAATTAGTGGTCGGGGTGCACCTCCAGGGAGAGGAGGTATGTTGGGAAGAGGTGCACCTGGACGTGGTGGGCCAGGTGCTGGAAGAGGAGTTCCACCACGAGGTGGAGTACGTCCAAGAGGTAGTCCCATCAGCACTATTGTTGGACGAGGAGGAGCTGGTCCACGTATGGCCCCGCCACAGTACCATGGTTATTAAGACCAGGGAACAAAGTTGAATTGTATCAAAACAGTTTTGTAGAATTTTCTTCAACTCTTTTAACGTGAAACAACATAGACACTAAAACGTTTTCATGAAAATTGAAAAAAGCCTTGTTTTATTTCTTCAATTTTAGATAACTCTTTTAAATAGGATTGTCTTGTAAGCTTTAGCATGCGCAAGGGAATCAGTTCTTACATGAGGATTTTCCAGTCATATTCAGTTGTATTTTGTTTTTCCAAGGTGCAATGTAATACAGCCTTAAAGGACTCAAAACTTTGAATCGAAATCTTGCAATTAGCTTTTAGTCCGTGTTAAAATAACCATTGGGAAATCGCAAGGAAAACTCCAGATGTTGGTTACTATTAACATAATATTCTCTAGTGCTTACTAAAAAACTGTTCCATTCTCTACTGTCTGATTGGTTGTAGAGTTTTTAACTATGTATTTTTAATTTTGGAATCTTTGGAAGCCAAATTTGTTCCTTAAAGTGAACTTAATTGGTTTCTATGGTACCTTTCTGTGCCATTTTTATCTCGTGTGTCAAAATATAGTTTTTCTCTTGAGGCTTCATTACTGTTTCTTTGAAATGCCAGATGTTGTCGACTGGGTTTTTATTACACAAATCCAAACAGTTATATTTTAGACGAAATGCCAGGTTATGTGATCTGTAGGTAAAGCAAATGTTCAAATTCAATTTTTTATGAGCTACTCTTCATAAAACCTGTAAAGTGATCGTTTTGATTAGAGCTTCAAGATACGTCTCATTTTTCTTGTAACTTTCTAACTTAAGTTTCGATTTCGTAGTCTAAGCAATTGTGCTTTTAAGAAACACTGTTAAGTGTAATTTGACAATAAACATCACTTTCCTGGCTAGTGGCCTAATCGTTTATTACGGAAACTAATTTAATCACGGTTATCGGTTACTTTAGCAAACAAACTAGAAAGTAAGCTTCAGATTCACCATTAATTGACGATTTGCCGTCAGTTCTTTCAGGCCCATTTTCGTTTTTTATTGGTTGAACATATAATTTCATTTCAGTGAGAGTTATATATTGGAGTCAGTTTGGCGTATATGTCATCAGTCGCGACCCGGGATCGAGTCCTGGGTTCCGCAAATGGGCCCAGAATTGTCGATCTCAGTCTGCTTCAGAGGGTTTTTCTTCGGGTACTCCGGTTTTCCTCCCTCAGCAAATTTGACTTTTACGCCAAGATCTCAGCTGTCGAGCGATTAAACATTTACCTCTGGTTAGGTAGAATGGGCAACCACTTGCTTCGCAGTTGACGTTAAATAAAGTATTTATTTTTTATTTATTTATGGATAATCTTTCGCAATTCCTAATCACAGGAACCTCTCTCCAGCCTGTCTTTTTCCATCTCCTCAATAAAGATAGTTGTTGACCAACGGAAAATTTAAAAATTGTTCCACTGCTTAAAGTATTTCTTGTTACCTGCGTTTGTATGCTGTCGAAGAAAGGTTGACTTTAATTGCGGGCATGTGGTAAACTAATTATTGTAATATAAAATATGTTTTTCTTGTGCATAGAATCTTCAATCGCAGAACAAATACTAACAAGAATTACAAATGCAGGCTAAAGGTAATTCCGTTGTCAAGCCTAGTGGCTTATTAGAGCCAGAGCTTATTACGGCTCTGTTTTTTTGTAGTGTTAAGCGTTGATAGTCTTTGCCCCTGGACGGGATACCAATCCATCACAAGTTCGCTCCAAGTAGATGCTGATACTCATTTACCGTCCTCGGAAGGATGGAAAACTGAGTGAGGCGTTTTTTTTTATTTACTAGGTTTATGGATTTTTTTTTTCGTAGAAGGAAAGGGTTGGAGGAGGAAATAAAATAAGATTTCAGTTGTATTTTTTTTTACTTTTTACTAGTAGAAACAATGCCACTTGTTGACTATTTTATAACGCTTTATACTAAAATATAAACTATATTTTTAGTGTTATATTGTAGCTCCATCTTCAAACGGTATTTTTCAGCTATTTGCTTTGCTGTGTATTAACTCAATTAACAAATATTCGTCTGTTTTCAAAAACGTTGACGAAGAAGATATATCATAAAAATATATAACCTAACAGAATTATGGGTAAAAGTCTATTCAGTTCGCGGATACAAGCTTCAATGCTTGTACAATGCTTCGATACAACTTGGAAACGTCTGAAGCAGGAGAAATCTAAAAAGCGAACAGCTTTAATTTCAATAGCTTCAGACTTAAAATAATGGTTTATAATTTTGTTCAACCATTTTGAGACATATTCAGTTTGAGACGAATATTAAGCTATGCACGTTCAAACACCGATGGCAGTAAAGAACAGGGAGTCGATCTGTCACCATGCACCAGCACAATTTTTACCCTATGAACTCATAAGGCGTTCAAACAGCTCAGGTTATTGAAGAATGAAGTTCGCTACAATCATTAGCCAATAAAAGCGATGCAAAGGATTCATGAATCAACTTTTCGATAATGTGTTCTAATCTTTGATATGGAAGAGTGTTTAACAAACTTTCTCAAGACTAGCTTCGCCCTTTTATGCATTCTTATAGCAAAACAAGGAGCACTCAAGTTCCCCAGCCGTCACTAAGCAACATTCCTCGAGGCTATCTTGATTTAGTTCAATGTACGTGCTTGCATTTGTACTGACCAATGAAAATGCATTGTTTTTTACCATTAAATAACTATTGTAGCGGCTAAAATACTAAAACATTTAAGAAGATGCTTTCTTCTGTAACCGAGTGTGACATGCCGTGTATCGTCTTCATTTTGTCGTTGACACTTTTGCTTCATCGGCATACTAGCCACAGGTTTAAAGAAAAGTTTGGTCAGACCATTTTGAGATCAATTTCTTTCATTTTCCATCGGTAGCTTTTCAGGACTTACGGACCATAAGTCGTCGATAACAGCCGATAAGTTCGAAGGTATAGGATGGTAGTACACCAGTGTTTTTTTTTGTTTTCATTTTGTTTAAGTTATGGGTTCAAGCAGCGCTAGTGTCTACTGGTTTGTAGAGGACATTTTTGAATAACTAGTACCGAACCTTCTCACGTGACTTTTCTAGCTGTTAATCCCAGAAGGCTAATCGGGCATAACTGAAATGTACCGCACTGTTGGTATGCCAGTTTTCAAGAAATGGCTGAACGGCGATTTTCTAAGCAAGTTGATTGGTTTGTGTTTTGTTATATTATGTTTGTTAGTAAGATTCTTGTGGTCTAGAAGTTGAAGAACCATGAAAATACATCTTGTAAGTAGATCTTTTGTAAACTCATTTTGGTCGTTTCTAAAAACGATATGCGTCTTCAGAGAATAAACCTGTTATAATGTTTGCATTTTGATTTAAAGATCATTTAGGTTGTACTGTATATTTTTGTGTTCGATTGTGACTTATGGGTTTGTATTTATTTAATTTATTGGACGAACATTTAGACTTTAATCACTGCAATTTTTGATTTAGTTGTTAATCCGTTCTGATCATTTTATTTTATTTTCAATTTGTTCAGTGGTTGTTTGAGCGAGTGATATTAGAGATGATGGGAAAAAATTTCCAAAAGTGCAAGTGTGCTTTACAATACTTTCATACATCTAAAACTACCTAAAACAATCATAACCAGATAAAAGATAATAAATTATAAAAAAAAAATACTTGAGTTTATGTTTTGAACTCAGGTACGAGTTTGCACTTCTTAATCTCAAACAGAAGTGAATTCCAGAGATAAGGTACACACACTGAAAATAACTTCAAGCTGTACGATTTCAGCTAAATCCTCGTTTGTGTCGGAAGACATTGGTGTTATCTTCGCGCGTAAGAGCATATGAGCTTAATAAGCTATATTTGATGGACAACGAGAGTAACTTGTTTTGTTGGATTGATTCGTCGAGCTTTTGACTTGAAATCATTTGAAAAAAACAAATTGAAGATTTTTGTTTTTCAAGCACTAGAATTTTAAACCCTCTTGGTCTTGAAGTAGGTTTCCCTTTTGATAATTATCCCTTTTAGTCCCAGTTGTTAAATTCTCCTAACTTGAGCCCATACTTTTCATTGAACAAGTTTGAGAGAATATTACATTTAATCTTCATTAGTTCGCTTTATTTGATCAATTCTCATTTACTCATTTCCTAATGTCTTGTTTTGTATGTGTTATGTAGGGAGAAGTTAAAAACTGACTGGGTTAATCTCTAATGTAAAAAGGAGCGGAATTAAATCAGTTTTCCGGCACTAAAACGACTGCAGCTTTTCATTCTTCGCACAAAGTCATCCTGATATAAACTAGAATAAGGAGGGACCTAAACTGATCCAACATGAGTTAGAGAGATATTTTAATTTTGATTTAATAACTTGCAGATAAAATTGAACTCCAGTGTATGTAGTACTTAAACGTACTTGAAGCCACTATAGTGGATACGTTGGTAGCGGGCTTTACCCCTTAAAAGTATCATAAAAAATAGTGAGCCTGATTGCTAGCAGCCATGGACAGCTTCCTTTTTAGCTACTAGCACGTTTGCTATCTATACTTAAATTCAACTTTATAACCACATCCCCACTGGCATTGCACTTTTACCATTACAAAGAAACTGTTCTAAAGTAAAAACGTTCATAGAACTACATTTGAGCTTCGCCGTCCAAGGGCATCATCAGACATGAAAAGACAATTCAAATTTGGCAATATAAAGTAGGCTGAACCGACCAAGCATGTGAAAAACGAGGAAAATAAAAATGAGAACAGGGACAAAGAAGGTGTTAAACAATAATGTTCAATAAAGTGCGAATCTCTTGTCGCCCCATGTAATGTAATCCATGACAGTTTTGGATTCCGTATCCATGATGAGGACTCCGGATCCCATGTACTGGATTCAATATTCCACCTCAACCATTCTGGATTCTAAATGGTCTGTTTTCCAAGAGTCCGGATTCCTAGACCTGGATTCCAGATTCCAAAGAGTAGGATTCCGGATTCCTAGAACTGGATTCCAGATTCCTAGACCTGGATTCCAGATTCCGAAGAGTAGGATTCCGAATCCTAGACCTACATTCCAGATTCCAAAAAGTAGGATTCCTGATTCCACAAGCAAATAATTTTTAAATTCTGGATTCCACGAGCAATTGTTTCCGGGATTCCGGAATCCAGATTACCTTCCATAAGGCAATCCTAAGGAGAGAATGAATATCAAGATCTCTACACTTGTTGAAACGCAGCGAAAATGAAAATAATACGCTAGCTCATAACGTAAGTAATCGCAAGCGAATGGAGTGTGCTGAATATTAATACTAACGTGTCTGGTTAACCCTGTAGTCAGTTATCACCACCCAACTTCCTCTTACCTAACACATACAAAATAAGACATTTGGTACTGAGAAAATGAGAATTGATCAAACAGCAAATTACTGAAGATTAAAAGTCAAATTCACTCAAACTTACTGAAAAGTATGGGCTCAAGTTAGGAGAATTTAAAAATACAACTGGTACTAAAAGGGTTAAAGTTTATTTTCTCTTAAATGGATTAGTTAGAACCTCTAACGTAATCCATCATATTGGGGTTCAAGCAACAATGAAAAGAATTGTTAAAACGTAGCAATAGTGAAAACAAACAACAGCGAACGCTAAATAACTCGTAAAATGTGCAGTTTTTTGTTCAAACACCTCACGTAATCTATATCAGAGGCTCCTAAGAGCTAATTCAGTAATACATATATAACAAAGTTGTGGTGGACATGCACTCTTTTTTTTATAAGAACCTTTTTTTATAAGAACATGAGGCTGAAAATTGCCAAAA
>ERZ1740055.90-NODE-90-length-15781-cov-6.633918_pt1 | contig 15781 bp, 3 predicted proteins | sample MGYA00581747_ERZ1740055 | MGnify/ENA primary metagenome ERZ1740055 (study PRJEB43018, sample SAMN04849739) | marine metagenome | isolation source: floating plastic debris | place: Pacific Ocean | collected 2008-08-28 | study: EMG produced TPA metagenomics assembly of...
TTTTTTTTTTTTTATTGTATGGTTTTGTTTGTTATGTTTTGTTATGTTATGGTTTGTTATGTTTTGGTATGGTATGGTATGGTTTGGTTTGGTTTGGTATGGTATGGTATGGTATGGTATCGTATGGTTCTACATTTATATTTATGTCTATGTCTATGTCTGTCTCTGTCTCTGTCTCTGTCTATGTCTATATATATATATAGCTTGTATAGTTTAGAGGTAGACCAAAACGGTGGCGTCCCAGTAGAAGGATCCACGAAGGATACGGTTTTCTCCTCGTTAAGTCGTTTCTTTGAACGAAATTCACAACGTTTGTTAAGCCCAAATGGCTGTAAGGTGAGACGTTGTGCCCCCCAATAACCCTCCCGCGTAAGAAGAATTTTATCTAAATCTCCAGTGGTGTTTTCAATTATTTGTCCAAGAACAAGTGAAACCTTTTTCCACGAGAAGATAAACTTTATATGTTCAAACCAACATGTAATTTTCTTTTATTACATAGATATGAATGTTTCGAAAATTAAAAAAAAAAATAGACGAAAAACAAAGGAATGACGAGCGATATCTTCACTAGTGAGGAAACGGAAAATGTCTCACTCGTATATTTTTTGATGATCATTTAAGAAATGAAACATGTTCTCCGTGCCTTCATAGCCTGGTGAAAACCAAGGCGAAAGTTTGGGAGAATTCGAGAGCAGATCAGTGTAACCTGAGACGCAATCGAGATTTTTCACCTGTTCATAAACTCTCACAAACTTTGCTGAGGTTTTCAAAAGGCTATAAAGACACGGAGAACACGTTTTATTTATTTTATAAAATTATTATTTTCCGTCTTAACAAAAAAAAAAGACGATATACGAACCGCGTATGCATAATTTAATTTCTTTCATTGTAGGAAACTGCAAAGTCTCACAACTTGGAGACAGCCAAGCAGCATAATGCTCATGTCATTTTCGCGCTTTATAGTGCTATGAAAACACACTTGTAGACCAATCAAAACGCACGTACGATCCAAATTATTTTATAAAATGAATTGTTCATGATCGAGGGGTGATAAATCAAAAACAACTTATAAAGAATTTTATATACGTTAAAAAACTAAAATCATCACAAACTCCAGTAACTAATTTCTTGTCAAAAGCATATACTTGTTATCTCGAAAGGTATTAATGTATGTGAAACCAAAAAAATGTCTGTTTTTGGCACGACGTGTTTATGAGAAGACAAGGCTATAATATTTTAATAATGTACTAGCTTCCCAGAGAATAGGTCAAAACTTCTTTTTTGCATATTGCTAGTTAAACGTTATAAATGGAATACTGCGTCGGTGTTTCCACACAAGTAGTGAGAAGAATTTTCGAACAGACGTTTCGTTTTGTTGTCTTTTGTCTGTGTTATTTCACTCTTACTAAGTACCTTAGTCCGAAATGTTAGTTCTAAAATTCTTCTCACTACGATGAAAACTTATCTATTTGGAAAACTGATATAAAAACTGCTCAGCAATTGTTTTCTTTTTTTTTTTTGTAATGTTGTACACCTGTCTTCAATCAGAAATCACCTGTTGACAATCATTTTCATTTCTTTACTCCAAGTAAGAAATTCGGTCATTGTTCATCCGACATTAAATAATTGACCATGCCTGGCTGGTACTTCTATGGTTTGATTATGACTTCGTCAATTTTTTTTTTTATTTTTCGTTTTAAAATTCAGAATGCTAAATGAAGCAGCTAGTAGAAAAAAACTGAGTTAGTTTTGAAGGTGTGTGATATGTAGTATTTGTAAAGACACATCGCTTGCATGAAATGTGTTTCTCAAAAACACAATACAAACTCTAAAACAGCAAACTTTGTTTCATTCGCTGACCGCTGACCTGAACCATACTTCCAATGGCCAAACGAAAAACCCCATAATGACATAGAAACTTCTGTCGCAACGAAGAACATCGACAGAACAGAATTGCTTTCACTGAAAATGGAAAGATGGCGGAATCAACCGTCCTTGTAACGCTTATTGTTATTTTATTATTTTATGCCAATGAGACAAGAACGACAAACAAAAGTTTGAAACCCAAAGTCCACAATGTGTATACTATATTATTGTAAGACAAGCTAACCGCCGTCTCGTTAGCCTAGCTGGTAAGGCGCCAGTCTATCGTGCGGGAGGCTCGGGTTCGATTCCCGGCCGGACTAACACTCAGGATGTCAAAATATTTGAGAAGAAGGTTTTGTCTTTGCCCTAACAACTGCAAACGGTTCGGGTCTTTTGGATAAGGACGATAAATTGTAGACGCAGTCTATAGATCTTATATAGGGAAATTTAATGCAGCCATCAATTGTAAACCCTAAAGGAAGCTAGTGAACCCGAGGTTGTTTCCAAGGTCTGCCTTTCCTACTGAAAATATTCTCATATCTTACTGTTTGTGAGCCAATGTAGTGGCTTATCTAACACTTGGCAACTGTTTCTTTGTACAAGTTTGTACCAACAAATTTTATGCAATGCGCTATTGTCGGTTTTCACCTGAAGTCATGACGGCCATGTTGGTGTACTCTTAACAAGAGAATCAGTTTGATTATTAATTTTGGATTACAAGCTTTCGTTCCTTGTCTCAGTAAAATGGTAAAATAGCAGTAAGCATTACAAGGACGGTTGCTTTTGCTATCTTTCCTTTTTCAGTGAAGGCAACTTTTTTATGTTGATGTAAATTGCTTTTGTTGAGAATTCTTACTCCGTCCTGATTTACCCGTTCTCCATGCACATCCGGAAAGCGCTTCCATTTCCCGAAAAGCAATATAAATGTAAGAAATAAAAATTACTAAAGAATATACCGTTGAATGAACGAGTTTTATTTAATTTCGGACCAGAAATTTACAAAATTCAAATTTCCCATACATTTGTTTTATAAATTCGGTTGGTGTTCAAATATCGTGACGGGGGCGTGGGCTACCTATGGCTGTGGAAACAGGTACATTGGTAAACACAACCTATCACGAAAGATGATCTCGCTATTCCACACGGTATGTGCAACTGAACTCGTTCATCTGTGTGCGACGGTTTTATTTGTCATAATCCATTTTCTTTGGTTGTAAATAGATTGTGTTTTGAACACCGGCCAAAATTTCTTACTTTTTAAAATTTGGAAAAAGGAGAGACATTCAGTTTTGTCACTTCATCTAATATCAACTAAATTTAAACTATAATGCCATTAATTTTGTCAATGTACTTGAAACATTAAAAATTTTCAAAATAATATTAAACTTCCATCTTTGCAATATTTGCAAACACTACAGCTCTTAAACTAGAATAAGTCTCAATGTTTGCATTACGAAAATATTACTTCAACCAAACCGAATTTTGCAAATTTAATTTCAAAGTTTCAAAAGAACTGAATGATCACAAGTACTACTTATGTTTGAGGAACTTGTCTTTCAACAGCATATAATAGCATGATAAAATTAGATAAGTGCTTACAAGTGCCACTTTAAACTGCTGTAGAATAAAACGTTTTTAATAAAAAAAATTAATCTGAGCTTTCGCGGTTCAACTCAGTTTTCAGAATAAGATGCTTTCCATCTCTGACTCTGATGACAACGTTGAATGCAAAAGTTAACATGTAGTTTTATGAAAGTTTTGTTTTACAACATCAACATTTTAAGGCCGCAATAGTACTAATGATTTAAGTGAAAACTCTTCTAATGCATAACACAAACTGAGATAGATTTACTTATAAGGTAGTTCAGGACGATAGTTCCTCGGTACGCGGTCGTCATATCATTAATTAAAGAAATTTGAAGTGCTGAACTCTAAGTTCTCAGAGGGGTGTTAGGAAAACGAAAAGCTGGAAAATGATTTAAGACAAAAAAAACAAAAAAAACAAAAAACTTTTAAAAGTTAAAATCAAAATAACAAACAGCAGATGAATAAACTGACCAGTCGTGTGTTTTAAAACGTTTACTTTTCCACTGAAAAAGAACATTTTTTTAAATAACTGAATGTTCTTTAATTTTCCGAATCCGGGATACGAAGACCCTTCTTTAGTTTTTTTTTTTTATGTTTTAAAACTGTAAAAAATGCATATTTGCAAACAGTTAAGATGCCGGATTTCCTTCTTTAAGAGCAAAATTATCTGCTCGATTAAAAATGTAGAAAGTCCACAAACTTTTGACTCTATCTCAGGAGAGTGCAGTCACAGTCTAGCTTTTATTATCTGTCAATTATTATCGAGGTACTACAAGGCGCTTTACTAATCATTTGTTAAATTTCAATGTCAAGCGAGAGCCTTTGTTTGTTATTTTAATCTTTGTTTTCCGGATCCGCTAATATGAAGCTGTGGCAAAAAGTAAAACAAGTTATTTCTTTGATTTGTTATCAGTTTTAATATCGGGCCATCTTTTAGTTTTTGGTTTTTGGTTTTCGGGTCTTCGTTTTCCAGGTTTCGTTTTCCTATAACACCCGTTCTCTGAGTCACGGAGAGTTTCAGAAGCAAATTCTTTATATAGTTAGCAAAACGACAAAGAAAAGTTATCAACCCTTAGAAGTTAGAAAGAGATTGCGATCCAAAAACTTCTAAAACTTAGTAGCAGACATGTTTGACAGACTTTTCTAACACAGACTCCATTGTTTTCAATGAAAGCAAATTGTCTCTGAACAACACAGAAAGTGTCGCAACAAATTTAGAGGTGGTAAAAAACAGTTTTTGACAAGTGTTCAGTAAATGTTAATTTTATTTCAATCGGGGCAAAAATTATTAAAAAGATTTAAATCAGGTTTTCCTGTAAGAAAGCTACTATCCCGGCAACTGATCACGAAGTGAATGAAACTCTAAATTGTACAGGTGATTGTAAGTTTATCCTAAGACTAAAAAAGAAATTGTTGGTTTGTGTACGTTTTTTTCCAAAATTTGTGTCATATGCTCATCCTAAACTGCTTAAAGTACGTAAAATAAACACCAATTTCCATTTAAGTAGAGCATCTAACCAGAAATCTAAAAGGCATTTTTTGAGAGTTTTGAAAATTTCAAACTCGAAAACAAACTGAAGATTAGGCAATTGTTTTAAATCTTTTGTAGGCAAAACAAAAACTGAATAGAAAAACAAACAAACATACTCTTTTTTTAACACGTAAATCAAACATATAGCATGAAAGCGATCCTTTTCACTTCAAGCGCTCATGATGCTAAATAAAAATTTTACTTGTACTTAAACAAATTATAAAGTTTGATTTAACAAAAACTTTTATTTTCTTGAGCACTTTACAGAAGTTGACAAAGAAATTCCCCTAAAAATTCATGAAGGCTTGTTAAAGTGTTAAAAAGAAAATCGTTTATGTAAAATAAACGATTTTGACTTTTAGTTTAAGCCACTTCAGCAACAAAAACATGCTATAGCTTTTATATAAGTTTTCAAGTTGTTTCACTTAGGAAAGTTGGCAAGCAAACATGCATTTTTAACTCTATTTAAGGATCCGAGGTGCTATGCATTTGGATAAAATCGTCTCCCGACGATTTTAGCTTAACCTTCTATATGTATTTCACGTCATATGAGTTAATTTCAAGGTTGCGCGTAAGTTCTGAGTTTTGTTTGATGTCACCGTGTTCAGTCAGAAGGCGAACTAATAAACGAAAACGTTCATTTTAGGTTTTGTTCTTCAGCATTTATGACAAACCTTTTTATTTTATGTTATAAACATGATGGTATATAAGAATGACACTATTCGCCAATTTTCTGCCTGCCTCAAATTGCCTGGGTATGATCAGAAAAATCCAAAAGAAACAAAAAGTTCCACTTATACATAAAAAGAAATTCAGAAACCAGAAAGGACTGAGACTGAAAAAAGCAATGAAACAAACTCAACTGCACGCAAAACAAAATTATTCTAACTCCATCAAACAAAAGGTTACTTCTGGAAAATATATTTCTAAAGGTAAATTCTATGGTTATTCGAAGCCATTTATAAAATCTAAATAAGCAAAGGACCACACTTGGTCGATAAAAAATTGTGTGGCAAAACCATTTATTTTTCTCTTTGTTTTCTACGTAGAAGAGCAATTATGGACAAATCTTTGACCACCCCAAAGTATGGCGAGCTTCTAATTAGGGCAAAATTATAAGGCGCCGATCGAAACTTGATTAAATTAGATACTTTAAATCTTTCTTTTTTTTCGTTTATTGTTTTACTGCAGTTGGCATCAAACCATTATCTTTGTTGTTTGGTCCTGGTATTCATTAATGAATGTTTACGTCAGACAATAAAGTATTAATTGTTCAAAGTTTTTCTAGATTAAAAGCTAAATAAAGTCTGCCACAGTCAATGAACGATGATATGAAACACATCTTTAATTGAAATAGCCCGATTAAAATTGACCAAGAAGAGTATATTACTAAAAAGTCTTTGCCAAGGTCAAAAAACTTTTTCTTGTAATATGCCGCTTACGTCTAAAATTCATCTTTTAAGTAAAAATAATTGCCAAAAAGGCATAATGCAAAATCGAAAAAGCTTATTTAACAGCAAACAAAGAAACACTAAATCTTGAGGATATAATACACAAAACTTTGCATTTTGCTGAACAATTTCAACTTTTCTGAGAATTAATTTTTCTGGATTTGAGAAAGAGAAGAGATTTTTAACTACCGATATAATAATTATAAAGAAATAGCGTGCAGGAAGATTTCTACGTACCTTATAATGATCGTCAAGTCAAACCAAAAACTAATTCCCCAAAGAAAATAGTCTTGTCTTGGGAAACAGTTTCTGAGCAAACAAAAATATAATTGTATTAAGTCTCAAGTCAAAGAATTAAAATATTATTTACCTCATAGTTGAACATCATGCAAGGCAATCACCGAATAAAAGTTTCAGCTTTACAGTATAATAAAGAAAAAGTTAAGAAAGCGTTTAGTTAAATACTTCAGTTTGAATTTCAGAATGCAGAATTTCATTTTTCAGACAATTTCAAGCAGTTCTTTGAGCTCATATGCTAGAAGTAGTTTAGATTGTCAGAAATTTCAGTGAAAAAGATTTGTGAATCAAATAAACTATACGTACATGAAAAGAAATTTGACAAAGATGTGATAATATGAAATTTTTATGACATGACATTTAGTCCCATTTCAGGATTGAATGCTGCAATCTTTAAGAAATTGAACATATTCCAAAAACCAACACACATGCTTAGCAAGCTGATCCAAAAATTACAGTCCTTTGAATTGAAGACTTTTTGTCGAACAAATAGAAAAAACAAAACGTCCAGACTATAGCAACGTTTAAGATTTTAATAGATTTCGGATAGGCGATACATATCTATACTATTGAGAAATTTGCAATTATTACTTTTAAAATTCAAATGGCAAACTGATAGCAAAAGATATGTTGCGGTTTTGGCGCGCATTAATTATTTGATGGACCGTTTTCCACAAATTGGAATACTTGTGACTCAGTTAAAAATTTGCCCATTTTGAGGTCAATCAATCTGCAGGTGCATGCAAAACTCAAAACAGACTCTGATCAAAGTTTTTGTTTTACCAGCCGCGTGTTTTAAAAATAAAACTAAAATGAATAGCTTGAACGAAATTTAGAACGGAAATTGCTTTGCAATTTTAAGACGGGCAAGAAAAACTTTCATGCCAATATTTTAACCCGGAAATGCCGAAGCTCGTTTTCTTCGCCAATTTTTGAAGAAATTTCGATAGAAATTCTTAAACGGAACCGTTTACTAAATTTCAAAACATTCGGATTTCCAACTGTTAGAATACATATTTAGCGGCTCTTGGAAATGTCGAGCAGTAATTAATATTGTCTCCTAAAGTACAAAATATTCAATTTATGAGAGCCATGGAACTGAGTTAAAAACAAAATGATTAAATGAGACCGCACGGTTTTACAGAGCTGCTATATTTAATAGGATTCACAATCAATAGCTTAATCACGCAAGTTAGGCTAGCCGTTATTAGCTACCTTGTTATTTTCATGTTTCTCGCCGGGCGGTAGAATAGACTATAATGTATTCCATAGTAATTTCGAACAGGCAGTCATGCTTAGTTTAACAGCTGGATAAATGGAACAAGACCTTGTAGTAGAGTAGGTATTACTTCATAAAATTCGTCTTTATCTTTTGTATATTTTCCAAAGTTTGTGCTTTAACAAGCACTGTTTTTTTTTTAAGATACAAAAAATTATCGCGATGATTTGAAGTTACACCAACTTGGAATCACTAACCAAGATACAGGCAGCTGAAGAAAAGGTTTTCGTTTGCTAATTAACAGCCCCGTTGTGATGCTTTCAAAAGGACGAAGTTTTTAATAGTTCAATTCTAACCAAAGCACGGCCTGCTTTGAAGGGCGACAGAAGTCTTCAAATTCAATCAGGGTCATGTATGTTTTCACTCCTCGGTGACAAATACACGCGAATAATAATTAGCACGGTTAAAACAGAGTACACATAAGAACAGAAGAAAAAATGCAAAACATCAAGTTCCTATTGAAGCATTTGTCTGCTTTGTACCAATGTTTAGAAATCATAACATCAGGATATCCCACACAGCTGGTTGCTAAATGCTTATAACAGGTGGATTGGGTCAGAAAAATAAATGACTTTGTCGGTTCTTTGGCCAAAATTTTTATGAAGCTCAGACAAGGTTGTCAAACTATTGGCAGTTGATTGTTTTTCCCCATTGAGCTTGAAAGATATAGGTAATTATTAGTGCTATAAATGAGCCAGTTTTTCTACTTACTTGTAAAGGTTTAGTGGGGGTTCCTATCTCAATTATGGTTATTGTTTGATAACAGGTGATATGCACACGCTCTTTTGTTTTGCAATCACGCGCTGAATAGTTGTATACAAACAAAGCGTTTTCGTGTTTGTACGTTTTCACTCGGGTTTTTACCTGGCCTTGGTCCAGTATTAAAAGACCTACAAAGCCCACTCGACTTGCATTCAAGCTCAACAAGTCACATAACTCCCTCGCACGTGTAGAGATGAATAAAGCAACACTTTCAAGCCTGAACAATTGAACAAGTTAGCGAAAGAACAGGCAAGTTTTAAAAACTAGCCAAAAAAAAAAAAAAAAAAAAAAAAAAAAAATTGTTAAAATAATTTTTTTTTTGAAAAATTTTAAAAAAAAAATAACAAAAAATAAATAAAATGTAGAAGAAGTTTTTTTTTTTTTGAGAAAATTTTCTGCTGCTCTTGCACTGAAGTATGTCAGATGTGAAGTCAGTTAATTATTTATCTAACTTTTGGATTTTTATTTATTTTCACCTTTTTCAGCTTTATTGGAAATCCTTTGGAAAAGAAAACAGTTTTGAAAAAAAGGAAAATGCCAAAGTCTTTTCTGTTAAAGAGGAGAAGCAAACCAAACGGAGTTTTCTCTGAGAGTCTTCAACTGCAAAATGAATGTGAGTTATCAGTTATAGCTAAATGAAAGCGATGTGATTTAAATCAAATGGTTCAATTTCTAAAAAATGCATTTGCTTTCTGCAGCTTTACTTGTTGAAAAGTTGCCCCAAGTAGATGAAGAAAACTACTTGCATTTGGTTTCAAGTTCCACAAAGACTTCCTCACAAGATCTGAGAGCTGGTTACACCCATAGAAGTCATTCTCAAACCTCGGATGTGAATCACAACTTTTTTGCCACGTTTAACGCGGAGTTTCCAATTCTATATTCATCTTTACCACATCTAGAGCATTATAGACGACAACTGAATGTTGAATACTTGAAAAACAACCAAACACCAACTCACAGACCTGAAGATTCCTTCAAGACAAGCGATATAAAAGTTAATAGAAGAGAAGACATCGCATTCCCAGAGGATGTTCACTACTCTGGAAACGCCGTCAAGGCTTCTTCTTCTACTGCAAAAAGCCAAGATGACGACAACAAAAAACCTTTAAAATGTGACCAGTGCGGCAAAATATTTAAAACAAAGTACACATTGGCCATTCATCTCAAAATGCCTTCTCACACTAATGCGAGACCTTTTGTTTGTGGCACGTGCGGTAAAGGGTTTCGCCTGTCCAGTACACTTTGTCGACACAAGATCATCCACACTTCCTCCAAACCCCATCAATGCCACATTTGTAACAAAGCTTTTAATCGATCTTCCACCTTAAAAACTCACATACGAACTCACAGTGATGAAAAAGAGTTCTTGTGCGAGGTTTGCGGTAAAGGTTTTCACCAGAAAGGGAACTTAAGAAATCATATTTTGATTCATACTGGGGAAAAACCATACAAATGTAACCTGTGCGAGAAGGCATTTAATAAGCTTTCAAATCTTAAGTTTCACCTCCACGTGCATACAGACAACGCACCTTATCGTTGTAGATTCTGTAAAGTAAGTTTTTCTAGGAGGTGTGATTTAAAAAAGCATTTGTCGGCAGTTCATAATTGTTGTTAATTATTTGGCACGAAGCGTTAAAAGTTTTATGTCACCTTGGAGTAGTTTACATTTTTGGTTTCACAGAGAAAACAGGTTAAATGGATCGAGTTAGTTGAAAAAATATTATTTGAAAGAAAAAAATCTACATATAAAACTTTAATCTTTTTTTTCTTTTAGGAATTAAAACATTATTTATCGAACAATTTGGGAAAATTGTCATAGTGAAGATTTCCCCTATGGGACAGTCATTTATCGTTTGTCTAACTACTTTTGCGGTTATAATAATCGGAGATGCATTTGAATGTATTCGGGAAAAAACCTCAAACTTTGATGCAGTTAAAAATTCATTGCCCAAATGTTTCGTAAAATCATATTTCGAAAGAAATGCTAAACATTCTTTAAGAATTGTTTTGAAAGTGAAAATTTCACTAAGCATTTTTACCAAATACTGTTGTTCTAGCATAGAGGGAAAATGTTCTTTCGTTAAATAGCATGAAAAGAAAAGTCAGTAAATGTTAACAGCATAAAAATTTTGTAAATTAACCAACGTCACTGTGTTTCATAATATATCATATATTTCCGTGTTGCATGATATAGAGAGAATAAAATTCTACTCTCTAGAAAAGACAAAAAATATTCAAAGAATTAAATTAGGCAAATAATAGACAACACTGAAGGACCCATGTATAGAATGCCAAATCAATTCATTACACTTAACAATACTTTTACAAACTCGCCGAGACAAATTCATTAAAAAGGAAAAAAGCAACTTTGAATTCCTTTTTAAAATAACTTACCGTTTATACCAGGAAGTTACAAAAAACGAACAGAGTTTATTTATATCCAAAATATATTAACTGAAGTGAGCACTCTCAAAACGCACTATTATACTAAAATGTGATGAATTTTTGACAGAATGTTAGAATATTATGAGTTTCTTCTTGGTGTAAATATAGCGGTATGCTTCAACTAAAAAATCAGCTTTATTGGAGCTGGTGTTTATCTCTGCCTTCTCAGTTGTGTAAGAAGTTAAGAGTCTTTGACTTCTCGTGGACGGGACACTTAAATATCGCTTGTTAACTCCGAACAGATGCTGGTACTTTATTTATCGACCTCATAAGGATTGAAAGCAGAATCAGCTTTAAAAAAGGTCACATAAATGTTCAAATCTCGGCAAATTGTAGCTCGAATCTAGGATCTTTAAGGCCCCCACTGATCTGCTTTATGTCAGAACTCATAACCAACGACTGGTAAAAATTATATAGGCGTTTAGTAGGTTCTTCGTAATAGTTTGTAGAATTTATATTACCTGTAAAATTATATTTTAGAGCTGAGTTCTTGTTGAGAATTTGGCACAATAAAGACTGATAATTCAAAGAGGATCCTTCCTATTGTATGATTCTTTACTGAATAAAATGTCTGAAACGGTTATCAGTGCATGACAAATAAAATATTTTATTAAAACAGAGCATCTGACCGAAAGCAGGGGAAAAAAATCGGAAATTAAGTACAATCATGTAATGATGAGAGCGTTCATTACGCGGCAGAATTGGTCAACTGCTGTATTGAGAGCTAATTGGTAAACAAATGGCAAGTTACGCGGAAATTTTTAAAAACTCATTTTAGATCTGCACCTAAAGCAAGCTTATAGCAAAAATAGCGCTTTGTGAGTATTCTGGCTGTAAACGAAGTAATATTGTTACCAGCAGGCCGTTCCTTTATGAACCAGCACGCTTATTTTTTAACAAAGTAAGAATGATAAATTAAAATGGCACCGCTTCTGATGCAGTCTTCGGCTCCAATTGATTACTAAGGGGTACTTTTTTTTGCTTCTTGTTTTTGTTTGTTGCTGTTTTTTGTAGCCAAAGTACAAAGGCATTAGTAAAAATATCGTATCAGTCACAAATTTGTCCGTTATGCACAAAGAACACGAGTAAACTGAACAAAGTTTTCCGCGACGAGGAACGCCTGGTGACAAGATATGTGATTTTAAAAATTTAAAAACCGAACTAATAACAAAAAGGATTTTACTTAAGTTTTGTTCAATATTTTCAATATTTTGAAGAAGTAAAACTGCAAAAAATATGCAACCACAACTTCACAGAGAAAGTATATAATATCTCAAACATTAATTAGTTTTTATAATTTTTCAAAGTTACTCAGAAATGCTCTCCGGATGACCTGATACGGTTTTTGTCGTAGGATGCAGTTTCGCATCACCGAGTAAAATCAGATGCCCTGTTAAGCAATTGCCCTTTGAATCTGTACTATACATCGATTAACTTTTATGGCTCCAAGTTGTACAATGGCATTTGCTAAATTAGCATGAAAGTAACTGGAAAATTTGTGTGCTATATAGTGTAAAGAAAATAATATAATTGGAGTAAAGTAATTTAGACGGATTTGGCTCATTTGCCACAACCTGCGCCGTTATAAACTTTTGTCTATCTGCTCCATTATCAGATTCCTTTGTTTTTCACAAGAACAGTCTGACTTCTATATATATTTTTTTAAAATTTTAATCGCACATTAAAATCTGCATTAAAAACTGCTTTTTCCTTTTTTCTGTTTTTCTAGAGCTCAGTGTCTCTGTCGCGCCATATTCTAAAGTATTTATATTGAGATAAGTGTTAAACACTGATCATTTTAACACTAACCAATGCAAGATTTTTTTCTGACACTCGCTTCATTATCGCATATATAATATTTTTTAGTGCAGAGAACCAAAAGCACAGACTTAAAACATTTATAACAGAATCATTAATAAACAGCTGACAACAAAATGTTATCAGAAGTGCAGAAACGTTCTGGTGTTTTCTATTAATGGTAAATTGTTTCAAAAAACGAAAAAGAATTGCTCTCAGCGTGCGCGCCAATCTAAAAACAATGCGATTAAGTAGCTTGCACTCAGAGAGCCATTCTCCGCACTTGAACCAAGAGACAGCGGGTCTACTTGTTAAATTTACCTGTGTCGTTCAAGTTAACGGAAGCATCTTTCCAACACAGTCATGAAATTTTAGCAAAATGCAAACTGTTTGCGGTTGGTTTAAACATTTTATGATTACTTGCTTGTAATTCCTCCGAGCTGTTTTCATGTTGAATTCGTTGCCTTTGCATGAATGCAAAATTAAAAATTCATGTTTAACAAAGCTAAGATTGAATGGGACGCGTGCGGACGATAAATTGAAGGTTGCTGGCCATCTGTAAGCGCGTTTGTCGTAACTGTACAAAAAGAATTAACTTCAGACAATTATCTTTTTTGCCTATTGTTCTTTTTATTATCATTGTCATTTTATTGAGTCCTTTTAATGAAACACACGTTGCTGATATTTTTCTTTTCAAAGGCCGATTTTTATAAGCGCTTTTTTAGGACGGTACTCTCAAGTTGACATTTATAATACAAGAAATTTAAACAAACAGAGTTAATTTAGTAATTATATATGTACGTAAATATGAAAATAAAGCACTTATCGAAATATGTGGTGCAAGTAAATAAAGTTCATTGTATCTTATTTGCCAGAGTTGGTTCCCGTTTTACTTCAAAATAAACAAGTTACGGAATTAAGTCACTATCTATTTGTCCATGTTTGTTCGAGAGCATTCCAGTTAACAAGAACTCGCGCCGATAGTTTGGTAGAGCTTTCAAAATATATGGTTTGGTTAACCCAGAGTTCAAGGTTCGAAGATTGTAAACTATAACATGCATTTTGAGTGTTAGCTTCACTTTAGAGCATTATAGAAAAGTTAAATAACTTCCAATGTTTTTAAAACATAACATTGCACGAATAGCCGGCTTTTTAAAATCATAAACTCGGTCCAAATCTCGAATATCTTAAAAATGACCTTTCGATTTTTACATGTGCTTCTACAAAGTATAAGTATGTTTGTGTTAAAAGAGAAAATCTCTATGTTGCTATATTTAAAGTCTTGTTTAAATTTTCTGCATGTCTTAACTTTCAATTCAAAATTTATTGTTCCCTGGCTTGCCACAAGTGAGTCAATAGTTTTTGTCATAATATAGATAGAACTCTAAGTGCACTCTGATTGGTCAAAATCCATGTTTTATCAGAGTATAAAACAAAGCCTGCGGCTCGTGTTTTCTACATTTCCTCTTGTTCTGAAACGCCCGTCGAGTTTCATAAAACTATTGGTGTGCGTCGCGTAATTGAGGGGGCTCACCGAACGAAGTATGTTGGAAGTCACTCCACCTAGCAACCTTTTAAAAGTCTAACCGCTCGTTCCAGTTTTAATGTTTGTGATACCAAACTATTCATGGATAGACTCCGAGAGTTACGTACAGAATATCAAATTCTCTCTAAATTGTTTTTGTTAAAACCTTCGATGCTAACAGCATCTCCAATTAAACTAAACCTCTTAGCTTCAGGAGCCTAGTGCCCCAATTAATAAAGCCGTTGCTTGATTTCGGTTTCTGTTGTGTCAATTGAATGGGAGTCTTTCTGCTCTACAAGAATAAAATATTAACGATTGTCGCTCGACCATCGTCGATATACATGTTGCATTACCTTAACATTTATTCTTTTTTTTGTTTTGGCTATGTCTTAATATGGGTAAAAATACAAAATTTTACAGTTTCAAATTTGTTTATATTTAAAAGCATTTTCCTCCATAGTTAAAAACAAGTTTATTGCCATCGCTGTTGTTGTCAACGCACTTGTTTCCCCAGCTATCGTGAGCTATCAAGGACGAACTAACTAACAGCACTAGCATCTAGTGATCATTCAAAGTTTTGTATTTTCATGTGAGAATTACAAACGACACCATAAAGCAATACTATTAACTTTGGAACTTAAACACATTAACACTTGCGACCATTAAATAAACATGAAATAGCCAAACAACCATTTCTATCTGTTGTCTCTCTTTGTGTTTTGGTGTCCGTTGTCCTAAGACATGATAAACTAAAACACGTGTAAAACATTTGACTTAACTTAACGAACTTGCTTTTCTAATGATAAAAAAGGTAGTGTTTTTTGGTCAAACTTTTAATTTTATTTAACTCGTTACGGTTTACTGATTGAAGCTCCATTTATTATTTATGAAATAAACTGGTCTTTGGCTTTGATTTGATGGAGTTCACGCCATCTACAAAATTTTACTTTACAACGCAATAATTCGAACACACCTCAAGATCTATTATCATGCACACTCTTTTGACAATTTAGAACTGGCTTTTTTATAATTAGTATAAGGCTTAAAAGTAGTGAAAACTTAGGAACATACAAAGAACATAACAGGGGGTGGGGAGAGGAGTAGATCTTTATTTTCGTACTCGAATCAGGTGCTAAATAAACTGGGAGAGGTGAGAAAATTCTGAAAAATTTAATAAACGGGGGGTCGAAATGAACGGGGGTTGAGTTTCTCCCTAATTTTCTGACTATTACGATTTGTCT
>ERZ1740055.91-NODE-91-length-15731-cov-7.148316_pt1 | contig 15731 bp, 4 predicted proteins | sample MGYA00581747_ERZ1740055 | MGnify/ENA primary metagenome ERZ1740055 (study PRJEB43018, sample SAMN04849739) | marine metagenome | isolation source: floating plastic debris | place: Pacific Ocean | collected 2008-08-28 | study: EMG produced TPA metagenomics assembly of...
TATACAAGTTTCAATTTTCTGTTTTATCCTACACACTTTTTTAAAAGGATCCAGCTTGAACAATCACAAGGCTGAGATTTCGGAAATTTTAATATTTTTTTAAGAGTCATACTGAGGCTCAATCACTCGACGACCCGCACAAAAATTCTTCTATATACACTTTTCGTTTTCGTGACTATGCCGTATTACCCCCTTTTCTTTAAAGCTAGCTTCAATGACTGAAAATCTTAAATGTGTTTTGATGGATCAAAAGTGACTAAAATTACTAGACTATTTCTCTTTCGTTCTTCCGTTTGCAGAACGTATTTCTCCTGCATTGTAACTGCAAGGACCTATTTCAGCCCCCTCGGGCTAGTGAAGTTTGAAATCATAACATGCTACATTGACCTATGGTTTCACTGCTTCAATAAAATGAGGACCTATTTTGAAACTATTATTTAAGAATTATTCAAGGCTCAAAATGTCAACGTTTTAAGAATCGCGTTGCTCTAGCGAAAAATATACGATTCTTATAAAAAGAAAAGTGTGTAGTCGAATAGGTTTTGTTAGTTTTAATTATGTACTATATAAGAAAACTGAATCGTTTCTTAGTTTACGCAGCAACATGTGTTACTAGCTTAAAACTGATCCTTTGCCGTATGGGTTGCGTAGAGCGGTTCATCTTTCTACCACGACTCTGTTATTAAATTTGTGTTTTAATTGGTTCGGAAGAGTTAGAGTGAAGAAAAATTTCTGGACATCTCATGTTGTAGGAGAATACTGAAGAGTAAAACATGAACATTTTGGAGTTAGGTGCAGTATTTGAATGTTATTGTTATTTAAGCTCAATACGGGTAATTAATTTATTGTTTTGCAAAAAAGTATACTAGTACACATATAATTTGAAAAGCAAAATTGTATATTTAAGTTAAAAAAAACTAGCTAACATAAACGCAGATATTAATTCTCAACGCAGGAAGTGTTTCAGTCCGGAAACTCTCAATAAGTTATGACGCTCTGCGCTAATTAACGCGAGCTGGAATTCCACACAAGTTTTAGTTACCTTAAATTGTATCAATCTTCAATAAGCAAATCTTTGCCAATTTAGTGCGGATAGCTTTCGTTTTGGGGCATGCTTACCCGAAATTTTGGGTTTCTATAGTTTCGCTGAAAATCCATCAAAAATTGACAATGTAAATGTTTTTACATTTTTTTAGCTTTCAATGTTTTATTTGAAAATTGTTATTTATATACTTTTTCCACTATTAGACTTTTTCATCAAAGTCAGAAGAAGCCTTTGTAACTTAGCAAGTATGACTATGAAACGGCTACCAAACACAACATCGCCAATATTCAATACTTCATAACAAGTTTATGCGATAAGGCGTAACTGATCGATGTTATGGACATCCCAAAATTGGTTTATTGGTTTATTTTAACTATTACTTGATTGCCTTAGAACACAAGACTAATACTTTTGTGCACGATTGAAATATATAAATGAGCAAGGTCGAGAAAATTTTTTCGTTACGTTTAATTTTAAAACCGTATTACTTAGCATATTACACTAACATTTCTCCACTGAGCTAAAATTTTCTGCCTAATTTTGTTTTTATCAAGCCACGTCAGTATTTATTATCAAAGAATACATGTATTTGCTTAGTACCAAAAATACCGCAAAAAGATTTGCTTTGTGAAAGAAACATCAATCACGATGTAATATAATCCCAGTAAGGGATTTGTTTACTATTGTTTTTTCTCAGACAAGATGCAATTCTGATTCTTAACCAGCGGGTTTATGAGTCTGTGGTTGGGAGATTCACAATTCAGTTTTTTGCGTTAAAACTATCAAATTTTTGCGAACCTTTTCTGGCCGTGTTTTCTTTTAATTATAGTAATATAATGATCCCACTTCAAAATCTTCCTTAAAAATGCATTCTTAAAAATGCTCAAATTAATTGGATTTCAGAAAGATAAAAAAAGTTTTATTCAGGTTATTGCCGAGTTTCTTTACAAACTGACTAAGCTGCCGGTAAAAAAGTCTACTTCAGTAGCAAAGATAAGGAGATTATCTATAGCCCAAAAAATTAACTAGCTTTCCAATTACATTTTCCATCACACTCTTTGTTTTTCACGTTGATCTTGTCAAATATTTATCGCAAACGAATAGAGAAACACATACAAAGGTTGACAAGAGCTAATTTGCCTTTATGTCAAAAAGAACTAAATCTTTTAATACTTCAAACTAAAGGAAACTAACTGCCTTTTGTTCATTATAGAATCTTTTTCTCAATGCTTGTCTTACAAAAGGACATGAAAATAATTTGTTTTATGATTCCTCTTAATACCCAAGTATACTTTATAGTGTTTATGCTAGAGATAAATCAATCTTAAGAAGGAAAAACCGGTTTAAGTTTATCTTGTGGAATGGAAAAACAGAAAACAAATTAGATTCAAAATATTCTCTATATTTTGGCTTATAAGGTTTCCAGTATTATCTATTATTTAGAGTATATACTGTCAAAATTTCGCACCTCGAAGGCATTCATTCAAGTTTCACAGCTTCGCAATTCTTGTGAGTGTTTTCTCTTTGATTTGATTCAAGGTAAGATGAACGACTTAATAAATTACTGTCAGTTATTACACATTCAACTTTACTGAGACATAATTTAAAGATAGCAGTTCCTTTGCTTTGATTTTCTAAGTTGCACATGAACGTTAACCATGGACATTTTTCTCATTTTCGTATCATATAAGAGGGCTGGGAGCGGTTTTAAACACTGTCTGGAAAAATCCAGCAAATCAAAAACCTTTTGTCCGTTGTAAAAATATACTTCATTTGCAAAACGCTTGCTATAAGAGTGTTATATTGCAAAAAAGACTTGGTTCTTTCTAGAAAAAATATCAAATTCATGCCTTTGGCAAATTTAGACAGTTAAACGGTCAGTCTAAAATCACCCGCAGGAGATTTTTGTCATCTGAACCAGACTTTTGTATAAACAAAAATTGCGATGTAAATTAATGTTCAGGTTTGCTAATGTTGGAAACGTGCTTGTTTAGAATAGATAAGAGTTAGTTTAGCAGTAAATGAAAAGTTAAATTTACAACCGCGATAGAATTATTAAGAATAAGGATCGTTTCTCTCTCTTTTTACTTAATTCATTGTCATTTTTGCTGGTTACAAGCATTGCTTTAATTTTTCGAACGAAGGAATAACGTTAACATAAATATGAAAATGGATGCAATGCAATCTGGATGGACATATGCTAACTTCTATTGCATTAACAAAATCAAATAACAAAGATTTCAAAATCAAAATCTTTTACTTCTTTCAATATATCATCTCCCTCTTTCTCCAACATCTGTTAATAAAATTATAATTTTTTTTTTTTTCGTGCATGGTTTGGAGATGAAGACATAGTTTTCTCGCCGACGTTTTTTTTTTAATAGTTTGCAGCCATGCTAATTACAAAAGACCAATAAATCAACCTGACAGCTTCTATAAATTTGTATTAAATGCGGTGTTTTTCTATATTTAGAAAAATTTATATATTTACTGTAGGATCGGAGTGAAGGTAAAAGATTGATTAATCAAACAAAGATAAACATTAAATTGCAAGAGTTTAGATGTGTTTTTACGGGTATGATAACATGACGGAAAAAGATTTGATGCAGATGCATATGTGCGTTAATTAATGGGAAACAGTATGGTTTTACTGATCAATATTATTAGCTAAATATGAACAATATGAATGATCTGATTCAACTTTTCGTCTGGAAAAACTTGAGGACGTTTTTATGTTATTAGAAATACTATTATAATTTTTTTTTTTTAATCTTGGTTTAAATTTATTTTCCTTTGGCTTTATCTCAAGCTCATTATCAACATTACCATAACCAAAATTAAAGGAAAATAAAATCCAAATCAAGAACAAAATTAAACTACAACCTGCATGTAGCAATCATATGAAGATTACTGATTGTATGTTAAATATTCCTTTCTTAGAAAATGTATACAAACAAATAAACTTTAGGGATTGGTGTGTTTAGCCTATAACACCTATTTCGTTCATCCAATAATCAGTGTTGTATCTCCTGCTCTTCGCACATAAAAAGGCTCGAGGCAACATTTGGATGTGGAAAGATACAAAAATTGCCAAGAAAGGTATGAGATTTTTAAGCATTATACTTTTAAAACACTCGACAAATGTATCCAGGGTAAAACAAAACATGATTTATTAGCTGAATTTGAAAGCTATAGTTGTCTCAAGGCTGGTTTGCATTTGATAAGTAAACTGAGCGGGCGGGGTGCCCCATTACATTCAGAAACTGAGAGTTCAAAAAGACCGCACGGAATAATTTCTGGGTCGGCCATGCAGTAAAATGGAATCTTGAAACAGTTTTAGACTTTCTGCTATCAGTAAAACGTTAAAAAAGCTATTTTCTAAAAAAAAAATGCTTTGATGAAAACAACGAGCTCAACCACCGCAGGCTATTTGAAAGTCCTAGAAAGCGAAAATCTGTTTTCTTTTTGAAGATTATCTGAGAACTTTAACCCAATAGCTCTTCACAATATATAGATATTTAGAGTATCATTTATATTCACTATGTTTTTTTTGGAAAAATTATAAAAATACTGCCTACATTTCCATTCAACTGATCAACTGCTTTATGTATGGGCAACTTCTTACTCTGGCTTGTTTCACTCCGGTTGTCACGTGCAAAAAAAAAAAAAAATTATCGGAAATAACCTTGAAAAGTCATTTGTTTAGAAAGTATAATTTCAAAAAGGGATCTTTTGGCGGTTTTCCCGACGAGTTACAAAAATCGTTCATTTATCAAATTTTACCAGCACTAGTTCGAAAAAAAAAATCGATCATCGTCGATAGTGATTGTATTAAATCTATATCCCCTTATAATTCAATAATTCGTGACCAGCAAAATTAGTGTTGGGATAGGGGAGCGAAAACTGGTTTCCTTGGTGTAAAGCAAATGGAATGACAAAGGTGACAATATTCCCTTGCAACCCGAGAGGCAACTGAAGCCGCTAGGAAATCGTGGCGGGAAAATACGAAATTGTTTTTTTTATCCATGCAGAAGCCTTTCTTACAGCTAAAGAATGACTGGACATTCTCCAGAGCTAAACTTATCATTCTGTAAAAGTTATATTGCATCAGAACGTGGTGCACGAGTGAATTTACAACTTACCGTCATTCACTGGCCAACAGGATTTCTTTAATCATACTCGCTTAGTTTAAGTTATCATATTTTACGATCTTTCAATGATATATCTTGGATCAATTCGGATTGCTGATTTGGCCCGTGCACTTTTATGTGTTCTGCTACGAGTTTTGTTTTTATAAGGACAGCTTATGAGAACAATGAAGCTCAGATTGACCATAAATTAAGCATAATTTATGAACAAGCTCAGGCTGAGGCTTAAAAAAAGTATAAGTGCTTCTATAATTCTAAGTTGGAGCTTTACTGAATCTTGTAATTTACGTTCGCAATGTGCACAGTAAAACACAGAAGGACCTTTTCCCATTTATTAGAATATCCTTTATATTGTCCCAAATGATATATACACGTATACAAACAATCAACATTGTTTTTCAATGCCTTATCTTTTTGTTTTGATTGTCATCATTTCAAACCGCTCACAGAAATAAGGAAAAATTAAGAACAAATTGAGGCTGAAGCAGCAAAAAAGTTAAAAACAATGAGCCTCGGAAAAATTTACTGGTTCTTAAAAAATAGCCTGCATGGGCAAAGAATGTTTAAATGAATCGAGTCAGATTGCAGAGTTCAATGTTTGAAATCAAACAATTTATCATTTGACGGTTTAATAATAGTATAGACACTAAATAACTGTATGGCATGTGTATATATAATCACTTTATGTAAATCTAAAACAAAATAGAATATAAATAATTAGCAGATCGTTCAGAACATTTTGTGTATTCATTTGCACATAAATGGAAGTGATTTTGGTTGAAAACTGATTTTGAGTCCGTGTGCAAAACACAAAAACGTGCCATGAAATATAAACTGATCACGTCCTTTATGAAAACAGTCTACTAAATGTACTCGCTGCTGAAGGCAAATATAAAATAAATGAAAAGAAACTCTCTTCTCACCCGTAAACTCATCATAGATTTGCTTCCTTCGTCTATGCCCCTCATCTTTAAACGTCTTTTTTCTATGAAGCAAAACCCAAGTCATTTTTTCTGTTTCAAATGTGCATTTTACACTGGACGAAAAGTTGAATTTGCTCAAGTTTGCCAGGGTGGCAAATATGACTGATGCAAATACAAGTTTACACCTATAGCAAAGATGGTAATATAAATACCGTATTTGCTACATACCTCCAGCAAATACGGTATTTACCACCTTTGCTATAGATGTAAACATGGTAAACTGTATTTGCATCATATTTGCCACCCTGGTAAATTTGAGCAAATCCAAGTTTTTGTCCATACCAGTGTTAAGCTAAAGTTTCGAAAAAAACAAAAAAGGGAAAACAAAGCAGTATATCGTACCTAGCTGAGTAAATTACAGAAAGCCAAAGATCTTAAAAGCAATTTAAAGATCTAGAGCACACTGATTTTTTGAGTTTACCTGTAACACAAGCTTTCTAGGGGATTTCCGCCAGAGTATATACTCTATTGTCATTTTGTATAGTTTTATCTAGCTTTCAATTTTGTTATAGTGCAATATGAATGACTGTCAGTAGAGTTAAGACACACTGTACGACTTACCCGTTTCCTAGTCAAATTACTAACCGCAGGTGTTCAAAAACTAAAAGCAACAAATCCCCTTCAAATGTCGCATGTGAAATCAACCTGAGTAAGAGCTTGATTAATTGGTTTTAAAGAACAAAGACAGTTCTTCATTGTTGCATTTTTCTAATGAAACAGCTTTCCTAACCAATTATTTAAAGCTATATAGTATTTAGTCTACACTTAAAGCATCTTTCAAAACTGATTATAGAATTCAGAAGTTACATTATCTTTGTACATTAATTTTCATCCCTTTTGTCCACTCATCTCAAAAGGAGAAAATCAACATAAAACGATATATTATATATATATTTTTTATTAATTGTCCATATAAAATGTCTGAAGTTAACCTTATGAATGAGTACAAGTCTCTGTAGCTTACTCTTGATAATGGATAAAGCGGTCCCTTTAAAAGACACTCAAGAGTTATCTCGAACTTTTAGTTTTAGAATTAAAGAAATTAGGATTCCTAAGCAATTGATAAAATATTTATGTATAAAAAAACTATAGGTTTTTATCAGTAGTAGAATTATTCTACAGTTGATGAGTTAAAAGACTGAATTACGAATTTCTTTTTTTTCTTTTTTTTTTTTGCATGTTTAATAGCCCCCCGATGAGCCAATCTAGCATGCACAGCAACTTGACCAATCGAAGTAACGATTCTCAAACTTCATCTCAACCTCCGGGAAGTGGAAACGCCATACCTTACTATTGGTGCGTCTTTTACGGCGCACTAGCCGTCGCTATCATCGTCTCAAACGCATTTATACTGGTTGCATTTGCAAGGAAACGAAAATTACGCACACGAACTAATGTCTTCATAACTGGGCTGGTTTCGTCCGACTTACTAGTTGGCACCATCTGTCTTCCTTCTTATATGTTTATCTTGTTGTACCAGAGATACAGTACGCATGTTCAAAGCTCCGTCCATGACAATGCCTATCGCGTTTGGATGATGCTTGATATATTTGGGGCCGCTGCGTCAGCCTTCCACCTGGTAGCGATAAGCTTGGAACGCTGTTATTCCGTTAAGTGGCCGTTACGTCATCGCGTGTCGTCACGACAAGAGTATTACGTCGTTTTAGCATTTGTGTGGTGTTTAGCAACGGTATCTTCCTCTACCGCTGTCCCGTTTGCTACGTGGAAACATTACCCATTAGCCATGACGCTGTCAGTTTACTGTTTCTCGTTTTGCGTCATTGTGCTATCTTACATCGGAATATTCCACCTTGCTTCTCGCAGTAACGGCGGAAACAAAACTAATCGAAAAACCAGGTGTAAAGAAAACAAGATTACCATATCGGTTCTACTAATCATTGGATTATTTTGGTTGAGTTGGACGCCATTTGTAGTAATGAACCTTGTTTACTGGTTTTGCCAATCATGTGCGGCCATCCCCCCAAGTGCAATCTTTGCTTTCAAAGCACTGCAGTATAGTAACTCACTTGCCAATCCAGTAATTTACACGCTAAGGCTTCCGAATTTCAGGCAGGCAATTCACGAAATCCTGTTTAAGGATTCACGACTGAAAAAAGGTGACACTAGTTTAAAACCTAGTGGAACTAGTGGAATAAATTGGGGGCGGGCGCGAAGCAGAATGTATTTTCAGAATAATTCGCGGTTGTGGTCTAGTTTCGAGACTGTAAAATAAGAGGGTGCACAGCTTTCGTTTTATCGAAAAACAAATGGTATATAAAAAGTAAAAATGTTATACAACAAACGGCAAAACGTTACATCAAGTATTTATAGCTTTAGGGGACTACTAGGTAATTACCGCATAAGATGAACTTGCTCAGTCATGTAAAGATGGTTTGTCATACAATGGAGCCGAAACTGATTCAGAGTGTGGCATCGCACACAGTTGATCGGTTTCCTTCTGATGAACAGTATAACTGTTTTGCTATTTATTTTCAGCAACGTATATAGCTTATGTCTGTTCAGATTTCAATATGAAAGATTTTAAGTATGCAAACTAAATTAAAGCTCTCATTGCTTGAATATGTATATCAAATATTGATTTTCTTCTTAACTAGTAGTAGCTCCCGCTAAGTGCCGACAAGAAAGACAAAAACACGAGAACGATAGAAAAGCTGTGCAAACAATAAAAACAAGCGCTCTGATTTTATTTTTTGAAAAAGAAACTTTTAACTGAAATTACAATGCTCACGAAACTAACTACATGTAATTTAGACTTTAATCGTACGTCATTTTCATTAATAAATGCAATTTTTATACACCGTAGTAAAATGAATTGGAAATAACGTTTCGGACTGTAGTCCGGCCTTCGTCGGAGTGAATGTGACGCAACATCTAAGATATGGTACATGCTTCGATTGAAAAACAGGAAATTTCCAATCGCAATGTAAATGATCAACAAAATTTTCTTGAAAAATTTATCCTTTGCCTTCACAACAATTTGATTCGTTAAACTAATCAATTATAAAAAATTTCACTTCTTAGTAAAGGCGCCGGCAGCTTCTACTTGGAAATGCTTACTGATCGCCGTAAAAATTGGAGCAATAAGATACATTTCGAGAGTTAGCCCATTCAGTCAGAGTAACAGAAACTGAACAAGTACAGATAGCACAAACGTGCTAGTAGCTAACTTGAAGTTTATCATTATATATAGCCACTTGCACATCCCTCAAGCATTGCCCTTTCATTATTACATATAGCAACAATTAATTAGCCTATTGTTAATGTTAGTTGCTCTGACGTTAAACTGTATGAAGTATATCCCCTTTTTTGCCTTAATCCTAAATTGTGAAGCATGGTCGCAAAAAAGAATGATTGAAAAAAAGCCTCGAGCGAGTCTTTTTTTAATCGTTCTCTTTTACTGCAAAAGGGAGCGGTCATGCAAACTAATCTGACATAGCCCCTGCTTGAAACTTCAGCTCATTAGAGCGATGATTGCATATTTCAACTCGAGCTTAATTTAATTACGTATTAATATAACCGCCGATGCACTTTGCTCTATTTACTTTAACAAGAATGTTATGCCTACATAGCCTCTGCTGTCCTCTGTTACGGAACAATGGCCTCGGCTTGCTTTGTTTGTCAAACAAAGGAATGAAGGAATTGCTGCCCAAAGCTTGATATGCTTTTATTGGCGCCCTAAACTTTGAAATGCTGATATATGTTGGCGAAAAAACCCTTGTAACAAACATATTTTTCGTCTTTACAATAGGAGTTTTTTAGCTACCAGATTTGTCTCTCAGAGTTAATCAGTTTCACGTAATGCACACGGATAGTTAATCGGTACTTATGCACTTTAAAAAAAAAAAAAACAGCTAGGTTTTTGTCTGCCCAAACGAATGAGCAACTCAGTTGAGAACTCAAGAGATCAGTATGATCGATGATTCAACTGGCGTTAAATAAAATATTTGTTTGTCTTCTTGAGACGGTATGAACGGTGATGAGGTAATACTGCTAGAAAGGCTTGAAAACTTTTGTTGTTGGTACACACTTTTTTTTTTGTTATAACAATCCAGTTTATAAGAATCACGAGGCTCAGCCGGATTACGGAAGTTTTAAGAATTTTTTAAAAATTACTGATAGTGAGGCTTGATCACTCGACCACTCTGGTGTCACTGCTTCGACAAAATGAGAACCTATTTTGAAACTATTATTTAAATGGAATTATTTAAAAATTATATAATGCTCAAAATGTCAAAATTTTAAAAATCGCGTGGCTCGTGAAAAAGTATATGATTCTTATAAAAAAAAAGTGTGTATTTGCATGTTATAGTTGATATATAGTTTCGAAACATAGGACATGTGCATAGTGTAGGCTCACTAATTTTTTTTGTTTTGGAACTAGAACGAAAAGAAGAATTAAAAGGGTCTCGGGCATTTCCTAGATAATAAACTTAAGCAAAACATAACTTTCAAAGATAAAAACGTTTTCAAAATCTTCAACACTTGTATTTAAGGATTTAACTCGAAAAGAAGCTGCATACTAAGGCCCTGTTTATATGGAGCAGAGTTGTTCCTGGTAGACGGAGTCACTTGTCTAACCGAGTTACCTGGGACGAGCTAATTGTCCGTACATTTCTTGCTAACTCCATGCGAAACGTCTATATGTAAAAATATAAACTTGACTCGGCTAGAAGGTTAATCCGGCTAGCCGAGTATCTAGCTCGGTTTTGAAAATAAGGTTACTCTTCTAGCCAGGACAACTTTTTTGCAACACTTTGACTCGCCTTCCCGGGTCAATTCGGTCAGTGATTCAATACACAGAGCATGCGCAATTATTCCGTTGAGCAATTGCGGAAAATCGAAAGCTATTAGCAACATGAAACGGGGTTGGACTCCTAACATGATACAATCGATTATTGACTGTTTGAAAGAATATAAATCAATAATATGTGAAGTAAATGCCATCAACTTCAATGCAGGTAAAATAAAATTCTATGAGCAAGTAAGCTGTACTTACAAGTAACGTTACTTTAAGTATTACATTTACATTCAGTTACTTAAGTAAGAATAACCTTAAAAATTTTAAAAGTCAAATTTAACTGTCATAAACAATATTAACAAAAAATATCAATCATTATGTTTTGGCTGTTTTTGACACAGGGTTTTAAAAGGGATAAAATTTAAAAAATTGGATCTTCCAGGGGATAACACTTCTAGTTCTATCCTGGACAGCTTTGCTTCTTATAAACGGGACTTAAAAAGTGTATGATTAACTTGCCCGAGCACGTTAATGATAATGGTGATAAGAATTAAGAAGGTACTTTTCCCAATACTCGAAATCGTAATCGTTTCAGCTGCAAAGAATGTTTTTATTTTGAAAGGAAATATAAGCGAATATACGTTTTTTACGACTGAAATTGATTTCCGCTATATGCTGTAACTTGTAAGGTGGTTGTTTATTTAAAAAGCTAAAATATATACTACGGTTAAGAAACCATTTTGTATATATGTATAGATAAAACTCTTTGCCGCCCCTGGTCAGTGCAGCAAACGATTTTTCTGACATCAGGTTGCTCGACAATGTTGTAAAACTTCAAGTTTAGCTGAAAAGAAAAAGAGACCTGTAATCGATTCTGGGAATTTCGCCGCTTGCATTCTGTCACAAATGTAGTTTCTGTTCGGATTCTCGGAAATGACCCGCTTTTGTTCGTTTTAAATTCAAAAGTTCCACCACGCTGGAAACTACAAAGCAATCAGCCCCCAAAATTTAGAATCTATAAAAAAAAAAAAAAAAAATATTACTTCTTTAAAAAAAGTTACGGTACACCAGGTGATCAAAATCGGTTTGGTGGTTCTGTCATTTTAAGGTAAGCAAAACCATGTTTCGTGCTGCATGTTTGTTTATTGCTGCGGCCTTTCGCGATAGTCGTTTGAATAAGAATTACTCTCCAACAAAGAGCCAAAGCCCAAAGCGTTAGCTAGCTGTGCAGTTAAAGGCACGAGGAATTTTTTTTATCTTGAGTTGCTGGATTTCATGAACTTCGAATTCAAAATATTGGTTGATAATGAAAATAGCTTACTTATTTATTATAGTTTTCGTAGATTTTTTTAATACAGCATTGCCTTGCACTGCAATTAGGTAGTAGAAAAATCGATGCAAAACATTTTTTTATATATCATCGCCATTAGTAGTTGAAGGATCATTCGTGAGAGGTACGGAGAAAAAACTTAAATAATAGGACATGCTAATCATTATAACTTCGTAAATTCGGTGTTTAAAATACGCTCGCCGAACATAGTTCGGTTACACCCAAACTTTTCTTTTATGTTCGACATTAAGTGTAAGACTAATTCATCTCAAAAAAAACAACTTTATACAGACAACATCAAGAAATTGTAACTTGTTTCTGAGACTTGTTTCAAATTCTTTGGGCTAAGAGCACAGCGAAAACATGCACCGCACATCCCAAATGGGACTAGAGTGAGTGAGCTTTTATTAGATATTATAGCAACAGGGTAGCAATAACTGATTGCGTGTATGAATAAATTGGGAAAGTTCCAGCTGTTTCTGGAAAAAAGAGAGTTAAAAAAAAAACCTGGCAAGACTAATGCATGAAGGAAAAATGGACCAATGACGTATTCTCTGGCATAGCAAAATATTTTTTCTGCTGTAAATGAACTTTCCAGTTGGTAACCGTTAATGAGTTTACAAAAGCAATTATTCTTTATCGTAACTTTTTTTTTACCGTTTCCAACTGTGGTAAACTTAGAATTATAAATCTTTTGACTGTCTTCTTGTTAGAAATAAAGATTTATCGTACACCGACACCGTTATTTCCAATATGGGAACCTTGCACATAATGTTTTGTTTTCATGTACGTGCAATTTCGGTTTCTCGTCCGAGTGTGAGTTCATATATAGTCAGAATAGTGTACCATTCTATATACGAATCTTTCAGAGCTGGAGTTAAATAGGCCTTAGTTCTCTGAAAGGGATAGAAAGACATCTATTGAGACATCATGGAAGGCTATCAAGAAAAAGAGAGACTGCGATACTTAATACAATCCCGGCGTATAGCAAATGGATTGGGCTACATGCAACTCCAAAAGGATCCGGTACCAAAACCGGCGAAAGAACAGGTAATGTACCATTATAAAGCCTTAATTACTGTATTATAACTGTAAAACTAATCTATTCAAAATATTGCTGTTTTTCAGTATTCCCCTGAGGATGGCGTAGATCAAAGGATATGAAACTCATTCTTTCCAATAAGATCGTATTTTCGTACAAAATGAGACAGTAGATATTCTAGCTTTATACACGACTTTGTCCGCCCAAGGTTAAATTCGGTACTAATCCGACGCGGTTTTATTTTTTGACACCATTATAAACTTCATTTATAAATAGCAGTTTCAAGCGAAGAAATTAACGTTTGACAAGGTCCGCAACAACATGCTATTTTGATCTGCTTTCTTGGGACGGTGTCTTCAAATTAAGGCCCGCATAAGTTTTTCTCCTATGATAATCTTCCATATATTTAAAAGTTTGTGATTGTGCATGAGTTTATTCAGTCCAATACATTTCAGCTCTAACGCGCATATTCACGTTGCCCTAGAGATCAAATACGGTTTTGGGTGGGATGGCAAAAAAAATAATCTCTATATAAATGTATCTAAAATTTCACGTAATTCTTGAATCTAAAATCAATTTCAGTTACAGTTTTTTCAATTTCATTTCAAATGTTCATTTGCTCTTCTATAAAGAACATTTTTACGACAATGACCGATGAATTATTTATTTATCAAAGAGGGAGCCATAATTTTGCAGATGAATAATTCGAAAGAGGAATGAAAGGAAGAAGTCGCGGCGACTTAATTCAATTTTCTGTACAAGCTTGTTGAATATTAGTGAATTTCGCTGTAAGTTTTTACAACCTGTCTAGAGCACTCCCTCATGCATAACTGAATTACAAAAACTGATGGTTTCTCCGGAGGGGTCTTTCGATGTTTTAACAAATATCGCGTGTTTTTTGATGTGTAGAGAGCAATTGCATCTGTAGAACAGAGCTCCCATTGAAAAAATCATTTATAACGATATTAATTGTTTGCACCACCGTGGTACGATCTTAGTATCTATCATTGTTACAAAACGAACCAATCATAAAATTACATCATTTGCTACGAGATAAGTGTTTAAACTGACTAGTTTCTAAGAAAGTGGACTGCAGAATTGTTTTTTCGAGAATTGCATAACTAGCCATAAGTTTTAAATTTTCATATATCAAAAGTCTATGACTGAGAGAAACATCCGCCTTTAAATTTTACCAATAAGCACAACAAAGGCCGGAAGCGGAAAAGTATAGAGCAAGAAACGAAGTAGAGCAATCCTTGTGTGATCAGTATGTACACGATTTTAAAATCACGGAAAAAGCAATTGAGCCTGAAAGAAACATCTTCAAACACATTATAAACGCGACAATAAAGCAAGAAACTTAGTATCTGCAATTGTAAAACAAATTAGAAATACAATTTACGCACACAAAAAATAGATTGGGCATAATTCGGTTCTATTTCAAAACCAACAAAAATATATTAAAGATTATTTTCGTTGATGACAAGTGAAATAAAATTCTGTCCTGTTATCGCCAAATTTTTGCTTCAGTTAGTTAGCTATATCATACCTTTTTTTCCAAATTTGTATTAAATGTACGTTAATATTAATTTGTAGATCCGCAATTCTCATTTTTCCAAAGATCGATATTAAGACATTACAGTCTTAAAGGATTTCTCTTTCATTTGTTCCGTCACTTTTCCCAGAAAGACAGGAACTTAACTCGTACCTCCACGTCTTGGTTGATTGTAATCGACCTTCAAGTAAGACCTTTGGCATGAAGAAAAAGTACCGTTTATCCGGGTCATCAACAAAATTTTAGTTTAAACAAACTTGTAAAGCACCGTGTTTTGTTCTTCATGATCATAGTTTTTTTTTTGTCTGTGTGACAACAATGACCGTGCATGTTTCAAAATGTTAAATTTATTTGGAGATTCTAGCCTAAATGGTTCTTAAAATACCCTTAAATATAGTTGATTCTGAGAATTGCTCAGCAGGTTAATTTTGAAATCAATATGTTTTATAATTGTGTGCTGTATATATGGCACAATGCCTAAAAAGACATAAATTTTGCAAATAACTCGTATCTTAGTTGTTAGCAACTTAACATTACAGTTTACGATAAATAAAAAAAAACTTGTCTCCCTGTCTCAACTGCAGGTGTGTTCTTTCATGTTCTAAATACATTTTGAAAATTTCAGCTTCAACTTCCAGTTCTAAAAAACAAGTTTTTATAAAAGTTTCTGAGTCACCAGAAATACATCTCTCGTTTCGTACAAGCTTTTCCTGTTTTAGTAATTATAGCGGCGTATACATCATTTACAAACTTCTAATCGACTATATATGCTTATAAATTATATGCTATATGATTCTACAAATAGTTTTAAAAGAATGTTTTCAGTAAAGTTTGCTCATTTCTATCAAATATATGTATCAATTGGCTGA
>ERZ1740055.92-NODE-92-length-15729-cov-8.416741_pt1 | contig 15729 bp, 13 predicted proteins | sample MGYA00581747_ERZ1740055 | MGnify/ENA primary metagenome ERZ1740055 (study PRJEB43018, sample SAMN04849739) | marine metagenome | isolation source: floating plastic debris | place: Pacific Ocean | collected 2008-08-28 | study: EMG produced TPA metagenomics assembly...
TATATATATATATATATATATATAATCTAGTAGACATACTCATAAAATGTTTTTTGATTACCTTTGCAGCCTTGTCATGATTGTATGGCAATGGGATACAAGCGCTGTTATCACTGTCATGGAAGGGGACACGTAAGCTGCATATATAAAATCCGTGTGTTGTGATCTAGTGCTTGCCAATTCATTACACTGACTGGTTGTTTCCTAGGTCCGTTGTTCTAGTTGTAGTGGCAGTGGTCATCGGTCAGTGTACCGTGATGGCGTACACGAGCGAGAGAACTGCACTTGGTGTCATGGTTCTGGCAGACGAAGGTTTGTAAACACAGACGTTTTTCAATATTGCAGCCTAATGTGACACTCTTGCGCAAATTTTGTTGATTTATACCAGTGGAGGTCATGATAAACTTATATAAGGCTAATGTACTACCGCATTTAGAGTACTGTAGTGCTCTCCTTCTCAGTAATGGACTCAGTAATAAATTAGTAGATACGAATTATATTCCATAAGGTCAATATTAGGATTCTCAAAGTCGGTTTCGTATGCTTTTTGTGGCTGCAGCGTCGATAGACAGTAGCCACTATGTCGTTGGGAATATAAGTGAGTAATGTAAGTCCGTAACCAAATGTTATGATTTGATGCGACCTTGGTGACTTGGAGACTGATAGTATTGGGAGGTCTACGTGTTAGCTGTATTCTGAAAGCGATTGACAATTTTTTTATTTGATTTAAAAACGGGTGCTCAGGAATATGAGTAGACCTGTTTGTTCCAACATCAGAAAATTGTGCAGTAATATATTCTTTAGGAGGCAAAAGTTGCAGTTCGTGTCGAACTCTATAACAAGTTTTGATTAAGAAAAATATCTGTAAGACGTTTTTGTATTTCAAATAATATTTTTACAGTCTGTTAAACTTTCAAAAAGTGAGTAGGAGAGGTAAAGAAAAAAAGGGGGATATTAATTTCTCATTGAGAAGAAAATTTCATTTTTATTTTAACCGTGAAATACTACTTCTTTTTAATCAAGGGTATCGACACAAGTTATGGCCTTTTTCAATTTCAAAGCAGTGGAATAGAATACCGCCAAACATAAGAGAAAGCGAAAACCTTCAATCACGTGTCTTTTTCCGGCACTTTTGCTTCCGGCCAAAGAACTGGTAGTCAAACATCAGAATAACTGTCGTTGTGCTAGCAACCGTTGAGACTTTATCGGCAAAATACTTCAGTTCTTGTCCATTTTGGGATTTGTAGTTTGGATCTCATTTCTGTAAATTTTCAGTTGCTCATATTTTTGTCCAGAATACCATGGAATGCCCCTATATCTAGGTTTTAGAGATAAAAAGATTTATTTTATTGTCTACAAAGTTGTCAAATATTGTCAATTTTCTCTTATTCACATATCCTCTCAGTGAACCTAGCTCACGAGTGACTACACCGAAACTTAGAAGTTGCTTATTTTATGTTATTTTTTTAAGAGAAGTTTATAGTTGACTGTATCCAATTGTCTTAAATACAGTTTAACAAAAGCAGTCCTCACATTACTCTTTGGGCACTACAGACTGATAAATTCGTAAGAACACAGCAAATAACCCCTATTTTATCTGCCAAAGCTAGAGTATTTCCCTGCTTTACCATTATGTTCTTAATGGTCATGGCTCTTATCTGTAAAATTTGATACTTCCTGCATACAAGACCAGTTACTCGTTCTACGTGAATCTTACACTAGCTATTTTGTGGGTTTCTTCAACTTCATAGGCCTATAACTGCAATTTTCCTCCAGTAAATGCTGGAATCTTCAGCGTTGCATAATATAAGCCAATACTGTCAGCAATATTGAAACCACCGTGTGCTAAGACAATGTCTCCAGACAAATGTTTGTCCAGAAAGCCATTCTCTTCCGTATCTACTTGTCGCTGACTCTGCCTCTCCTTTCGATATAAATGAGATTATTGCTTGTGGTTTGATACCAGTGACACCTTAAGTGTTACAGGGCTTGTAGTTAGACCATGTTTGTGCTCATGCCTTTCAAGCGAAGATACGACAACCACTTTTCCTGCTGTCTTTTTGTGTAATCGTTGGTTTGATCACCCTTTGTGATGTCACTACGAGGAACTCTGAAGAATCTTCTGTCAGTGTCGCAGTCAGAGCGATTAGAACAGCCTAAAACAATGCAAGACTAAGGCATTATAATAGAGATAGAATTCATCTCAGTGCTTCTTGTATGTTGTGGTCACCAGGCTTGTTTGACCACCACTTCGTGCTTGCCTATCTAATGAGGCGCACGTGATGGCACGTGAATACAAAAATTATTTAAACGAGTATTAGGCGCACATATAGTTAAGAACTAAGTAGATCAGGTCAAATCGGTTGTCCGGCACCCTTTGCGCTTTGTTAATGGTTTGCTTTAGCACAAAATCAACAATAAAGTTTTGTAGTCCGAACTTAATAATTAAACATTAACTATATATTATTTAGAAAAAAAAAACAATGTTCTCGCTGACCGTTTAATATTTATTCCGTGAGTTCGACGAACGCTTCCTAATCTCACTCAATGCTGTAGCTTTTCGAGGTAAAATTTCGTTCACTGACTTAGCCTCACTTCCACGGCCTACCTATCAGGTTTTGACGCCTCGTGATCTTTGGTGCGAAGCCTTGTTGTCATTTTCATCGCGATCAACCAAGTGGAGAAAGCTGAGTTGTTTTTTTCTATTGATACCCTAATCGGTGTATTGTACATGAACATGTTTTACAAGTTAGGTGAGTGAAAACACAACTTTTGGACGTGTGCCTGGGCTCTCTTTGTCCTGAACTTCTTATGTTGTTCTTCAGACACCAGCGTGTTCCAACTTGACCTAGCGAGCTCACAAAGCGGCGAAAGTTAGTAATCGAAAGTGATTCAAAACTTGGCGTTTGTGACAAGTAATAAGCTAAATGTCTTCAAACTTAATCTTTGGGTTTCTGTCGTAGTTTCAGATAAATTAAGTGATCGTCTAACCCTAATCTTACGCTTGTCCATCACAGGTTAACTACCAGCAGAAACTGGTTCCATTTTCATTGAAAGCTGATTCAACTTAACCGAAAAGAAAGTTACTCAAACGTTCACATCTTTAAAGCCGCGATTCAAACCCAAAACGTCGCTGTTGGAAAGCAAAGGATTTACCAATTGCTCCAAATAAGTCTCTTATGAATAAAATTAAATTCGATTAAAAGTATTTACTAGTTCGATTGAGTGTAGTTTTAACAATTATTCATTTATTTTGTGCTTCTGTAGATGCACGACGTGCCATGGCGACGGTCGAGTTCGGTGCTGGACTTGCCAAGGCCAAGGGAACTTGAAGACCTTCATTGAACTAACTGTCAAGTGGTAAGTCTCGGAGCTGACGATTTAGTAATTAAAAATTATACGGGGCAGAAGCACTATGAATTTCACTACATCAAATCCATTTCTTAAAATACCCTTTAGACAATGTCCAGGGCAATTGTACATTTCTACTAGTTCGTTTGGGACTAATTTATGAAGTTACTTGCGCTGAATTGTTTTAATAATGATGGTTATTATGTTTGTGATGGCGACTATGATGGAGTTTTTAATAATTGTAGTCGTGAGGGAGTGCAAAAATGATAGTAAGGATGATTGTGATGGTGGTGATGATGATGGTAATGTACTAATAGTTGTGATAATTGTGAATAGTTGTTGATAATTGTGATAATAACAGAGATGATTATGGTGGTGATGGTAGTTACTTTGACGAAGATGAAGAGCTCCTCCGATTATCAAAAAATAACTAGGCAAATGTAGCTGACTAAAGCAAAACAATTGCTAATCGTTATCATATGTAAAGCGTCTCCATGACTCAGCTTTTGCAGCTAGTTTTTACTCGTGCTACAACTTAATCCCTTGTAACGCAGTTTCATTAAAATACTTTCAGGCGCAATCATATCGATAACTACGTGGTTGAGAGAACTGCTTTGCCAGATGAATTGATTGTAGATAGCCAGGGAACAGAAATATTTAGCCAGGAACAGCCAAGAGTAAGTTACACGGGTCTAGTTATTTCAATTTCAAAGTTAATAGTAACAAATTGTTGTAGGAGAATCCCCTTAGAGATAACGAAATTTAAGATCTTAAAACATTATTTGGAAAACTATATGTTGTACTAAATAATATTTTAGTCTTTCAAAGATTTTGATAGACTGCACTATACTGACGATTGTGTGCACAGAGTCACTTTTAATATTGTTTCATCTTTAATACAGCTGAATTGTTAAAAATAGTTCCATCATTCATTGTGAAATATTCGGAGCTTTTTATCTTAATTTAAAAGGTTTGGCCAGTGTCCGCATTCCATGATGCAGCTGTGAATGAAGGCTCAAAGAGACTTGTGCAACAACACAGCACCCAGTTTAATTCTGAACTTATTCTTATGCAGGTAAGAGGATTGCAACCACGTGTGCATAGAAACAATATATTGCAAATGCATTGCAGACAAGGGGTGTTCTGCACTGGAGATCGCGAAGCTTAACATTACGTGTGTGCCGTTGCAATCGGAACTAGGAAACTTTAATCAATTCTTCTTTATTACTTGCAGTTATCTTACAGAACGTGCGGTAAAACTGAAAATACTGTACGTTTGCTAAATAGAAATAACTTTCGATAAAAATGAATTTGAAACGAAAACACAAAACACAGATGTCTGTGGTCTCGGCGGACTAAGAAAAATGTTGGAAATATACGTCAATGCGTTAAGTAAAGTTTTGGTTCGTGATTTTAAATAAAGTAGAACAGCTTTAACCGTGATCCGTATTGTAATAAACCACTTAGGGAGTGACAAGAACACTCTAGATGTAGAGGGAAACACTCTGAACGTTTTTCTAGTGTCCTCGTTACTTCCCGCGTGCTTTATTACGGCAGATGGTCCATGGTTGAGGATGTTTTTCTATTTCTTAAGTCAAGCAGTCAGAGTAGGCTGTCGTTGATCATCTGCAAACAGTGCTCACTCGATTGAACTTTGTTTTGTTTTAGCACCACGTTCTACGTGCAGTTCCGGTATCCGAGGTTCATTACCGTTACAAGGACAGCACGTCACAGTTCTGGGTTTATGGTCATGATCACAAAGTACACGCCCCTGACTACCCCCAGCAGTGTTGTTGTGGTTGTGTTTTGTTGTAGTTAGGAAGAAGATATACGAGTCTTAATTTCGTCGTTTAAATGACGTTTTTGACTAAATGAATGTAGTATCCTAATATATTTTATTCAACACGAGGTACTTAGTCACGGAGGGAATTCCATTCTTGAGTACATTAGCTTGAGTGGCGTTTTCCTCAATCTATATAACCAGTACGTTATTTTACTTACATAATTTACTTACTCAATTTAAAAAAAGTAGAACATGAAAACTCAAGTTCGAAAATTTGGTGCGCGTCACCTTAGTACGTTAAGCGATGAGTTCCCGTCCGAGCGCTTGCCCTACGTCATTGACATAGCCTTTCATCAAAGGATTATCCTTTCATGAAACAGTTAGCCGATCATCAGAGGGTTAGCCTTATCAAAGGATTACCGCTTTCAAAGGATTAGCGTTATCAAAGAATTAGCTTTATCAAAGAATTAGCTGTGTCAAGGATTAGCGTTATCAAAGGATTAGCTTTATCAAAGAATTAGCTGTGTCAAAGGATTAGCGTTATCAAAGGATTAGCTTTATCAAAGAATTAGCTGTGTCAAAGGATTAGCGTTATCAAAGGATTAGCTTTATCAAAGGATTCACGTTATCAAAGGATTAGCCTTTCATTAAAGGATAAGCACATCATCAGTCGTGCTAAAACATCAGTTCTTTAAAAATACCTACCTCAGGTTTTTAAAGTTTATCAACGTACTTCAGTAGTTTTTTTAGGTTTTCTAAAGTTATATTGGCGCTTCCTCGACACAGTTAACAAGAACCAAAAAATATACTCCAGTAAATAGTATTATATTGAACGCAGATAAAGGAAATTGGCTAGAAGAAAACATGACAGTTGTAGCGACACGGTCAATATTAAACGTGTACGGCTTTCTATTTTCTGTCATATCAAAGCTGACCTAGTATTGGTCTACCTGCGTAGCTCAATAGATTAAACTGACAATACAAGGTGTATTTTGATTCACAAAATGCGACAAGCAATAGCTAAAAATAGTCAATTTAGCACCTCAGTTACTTCGTACAGGGAATCTTTTTTCATACATTTGTTCAAGGGTTCGTCTGAACTGAAGACTCAGCTGTTCGATAAATATCGAATACATTTAGCTGATGTTGTCGAAACTTTGTTATTCAAGGTTCTTTGTTAAACCTGTTTTTGACTAACCCTAGCTGACAAGTAATTGCAAATTCAGTGAAAAGACTGTAGTTAGGAAATGCAAATCCATAGTATTAAACATTAAGTATTTTAGTTATGTTAATCATTTTAGAAGCTTAGTTAACTGAATTTTAGAAAAGATGAAGGAAGATGTGTATGGATGAATAAACCAATAATCGATTTAATAAAACTACACTTAAGTGATTTAAAGGAAAGAAATATAGCTTGATGACGACTTTACAAAGAATCTTAGCGGTTTACGTATACGAAAGTTGTAGGCTCCACTGGGATTCAAACCAGTGACATATTCTATACCGATTTGAAGCCACAGCGGGTTGTATGCAGCTTTGAGTGGTATAATAAACCCAGAGCGCTGCAGCGGTATCACAGAGGTCATGAGTCCGAGTCTTTATGAAGTTTGGAAGTTTTCTTAGGCTTTTCTTTTGCCATTGCTTAAATTGCGTCATAACCACTACGATTATTTGTAACGTCATTGCTTACACCGCGGTACAAACTCAGTCTCAATAATCATAACCGCAACGATCATTTACAACAACATTCTTTACACCGCGGTACAAACTCAGTCTCTATAATCATAACCGCAACGATCATTTACAACGTCATTTACACCGCGTTACAAACTCTGTCTCAATAATCAAAACCGCGACGATCATTTACAACCTCATCGTTTACACCGCGCCTCAAACCAAGTCTCAATAATCATAACCGCAATGATCATTCATAACGTCATTGTTAATACCGCGGTACAAACTCGGTCTCAATAATCGTCGTAGTTGCACACTTCAAAGTGACATTGATGAACGTATAAAATGACATGCTCTACCAGTTTTGGTTTTATGGCTAGGTTGGTTAGAGTCCTTGATCTGTAAATATTGCACAGGTCACGAGGGTTCGAATTCTTCTTAAGGCCATGGAAAGGTTTCTTTTCTCAGACTTCTCTAATTGCGAACTTGGTCCATGGTCATGGCTTGTGCAAAAACAGCAAGATGCATAACAACTTACTTAACGCAATGGAGGAGGGGAGTGCATTTGCGTTTCGCACACAACCACAACTTCCTTCGTTTTGATCTTACCTCAGACCGCAATCTTTAATATTTTGCGACATTGTTCCTTTGTGAATTACAATTTTTGAAAATAGTGCTGATGAAAATAATTATGTAGATTCGCTTCAAACCGAAAGCATATGTTCTCCCTTTCGAGAAAAAGCGAGGGTAATAGAGCAGTTACGTTATTCCTCATAAAGAGATTTTGGAGAAAACAACACGAAGGTAAGACAAGATATATACAAGGTTTACATATTGTTTTTTTGTTTGTTTGACGTTTTCATGCTTCAAAACAAAATTTTCGATGATACGGTAACAGTTATTATTACAAAATAGGTAATTTTGATGGGTTTAGGGTTTAAAAGTGTTGGATTTCCATTAAACATAAAACTTATATACTTGAAAGACAAACTATTAAAATTCAAATACAATTATGTACGTATGTATACTTTTTACAGTAACTACGTTACCATTACAACAATTTAGTCATTTAAGTTGTCCAATTCTTTGAATGAACTGCAATTAACGTGTTTACTCTTGTAAGGAGCTTCTAGTTCTTTTTGCACTGCAAAATTTAATTAAAAAGTAGTAAACATACACGCCTCGAGTACTTGGTACGTTATTAAACAAAAAAACGTTCAACATCCTTGGCCCAGCTCTTTTCGAAACAAACTTGATCTCCATTTATCGCTCGAATGTGATGAAAAAGATGAAAATATTTTTCACTTGAGGTCATTTTGGTGTCGTATTCTAGGAATACGTTGCATGCTGGTGTTTCTTCAGGTGAATTGTGTCCGTTATTGGATTCCTCTTCAGAAGGGGCTACTGTGAATGTCGTTTGTCCCCGGATGTTAATCTCTGGCTGGTGTGGATTGTCGTTAGATATGGTGTACATCTGAGTTACTTTCTCCCCCCATGTCGTACCTGATTTAGGAATGAACTCCTGGCCCATGTCACGAGTCATCGCAAAAGTGTGTTCACCAGTCAATTGATCGGTGGTAAACGTTCTATGAAAAAAGATAAATCATTGACATTTCCTCAAAAGGGTTTTTTCAGTTGTTAAAATCCCCTTTCTGATCAGAAATGACTGCAAATAAGTTCTCCTTCATGCCTTCTGACACTGAATCGAGATTCGTATAATTGTAAAGAGGTCCATATCAAATCAATAATATTTATGAGTTTGTGCATAAAAAATCGTTTCGATATCTATGTATAAGGATTAAGCTTTTTATTGTTTAGAAGGCTGTCCACTCACCCGACGGATGATAACACACATGATAACACATATCCTACGGATGACCAGACACTACATGACGTGACATACCCTACGGATGATCAGACACCATATAATCTGACATACCTAACGAATGATATGATACCACATGACATGCCATACCCTACGGATAATCAGACACCACATGGGGCGACATACCCTACGGATGACCAGACACCACATGACGTGACTTACCCTACGAATGTTCAAACACCACATAATCTTAAATACCTAACGAATAATCAAACACCACATGACGCGACATACCCTACGGATACCCTAGGCTAGCTTGATGAGCCTAAAAATAGTGCTTTGTGTCTAATACAGTTGTTTATGTTGAGAGTAAATACAAAAAACCTATTCAAAACAACTACCTGCGGGATCTTGATGTAGTGTAGAATCTGGAACTACAATTTAGAAATAAATCACGCAAACGTCGCGGAAAAGCAGTTTTGAGAAGTGACATACCACCGCGTATTCTGATAATAAGAATTAACTTCCTCTCAGCGAAGTGGAAATCAATTTTGGTTCGGTGCAGGTCCTGCGTCTTTTCTCGTTTCAGTTCCTCTTCCCCTCGCGCGCTCCGAATCTCCGAATCGAATCTCCAAAAAGACGTTTGCGGGCTATATATTTTGCAAAAACACATTCAAATAAATACAACATTGAAACAAAAATAAATGATATTGATATGTAGAAAAGATCCAAAAATTTCTTTGTTAGTACCTGCTAAATTTTGGCTCTTTTACTTTCTTTATGTGCAAGGGAAAACAAATCTTGGGCAAGCCAAACTTTCTCAACTCCAGATCCTTCTCCTTAACGTCTCTGTGTTCTTGACGTACTGGCAAAATTATCCTACTCCGCTGACCAGGATAAACCGTTAATGTCGTGGGGGCAGGAGAAGGCCATATTAATGGCCATGACGAAGGCGTAACGGCCAACAACAACCTATGGCCAGCAGGAACAACATAGGCTCTGGTTTCCAGCTTGATTTCTATGTGATATCTTTTCCCTGGAATCACCCCGGAGATATCCTCATTACAATGGCCATTGCGGTGTGTTAGATTTAGAACGCCTAGAATAATAAAAACACATGCTTTAGAACCATTTCTGGAGACAGCGTGCTCAGTTATTAGAGGTGGTAAGTTTGACTGCAGGTAAGCTGGATTCAAATACCGCTCTTACTACTAAACGGATTTGTCTTCGTTGATCCCTGGATTAGATTCACGTACCACGCTTTGTAAATAGCCAAATGTTAAACTGGTTTGTACAAATTAAGGTTCTCAACTGAAAGAGATGAAAATTGTTTAAAAAACATGACTACTGAAAGGCCCCTCAGGAGAGTTTTCATTCTTCATTACTAACGCCATCATAACTATGAATCTCTTATCGTTACCGTTACTATTATTGTCGTTATCAGGAAATATATTGCAATATATAAGTAAAGATGAAATACCTCTTTGATAACTTGCTTGAGTTAACTTCTGGGTATTTCATTATATATTCTGTTACATGAGATTCTTAAAGATTAGGGTTTTTTCTTGTTTAATTTTTTTTAATCGCTTGCTACGCTCACTTGTAAAACAACAACAAAACTCGAAGATTTGCCTGCGAACAGACCTAAAAGAATAAAGTGGGGAGGCGAGCAGGCACAATCCCTCCTAACCCATCCTAATCCTTTTTGCTTTCCTCTCGTACAGTCCCCCGCCCCCTTCCTCCTTCCCAATCCCTTAAGGTTGTGTTTATTACTTATTTGTAAGTTGTGATTGGGCTTTAATATGTACTGATCGGTAAAATATTGCATTTTTCAACCAATCGACTACCAAGAATCACAAGTGACTCCAACATGGAATTACACAAGGAAGAAAGAACTCTGTAATCCTAACCTCTTGATATCATCGTCGCCGCTTTATTTGGGAACACGTCACAGAGTCGAACAACGACTAAGCCTTGAGGTTGATCACAGCTCAACTCGAGCTCTACCTCAGGGCGACCCAGAAGAGGAACAGATTCTTTAAAAGGCTCGGTTTCCCAGCAGGCTGATAACGCATTTTCCAACCGCTGGTCAGTTGGTAAAATAGACTCACCAAAGAACGATCCGCTTGGAGAAGCGTGTCCTTGGAGTGAGTTCATTGAAACTGAAGAAAAATCTCCTTTGAGGGTGGTTTTCATTGTTGAAGAATGGCAGTCACCATTTTGTACGTAAGAATTTTCAGGTTCAAGTCTTCCGGAATGAGACAGATGAAAACAAATATTTTTGGTATTTCGGGACGGCCATGATTCCTCCGCGATCCATCTTCCCGGCCATTCCAATACCTGTGCTGCTGCAGAGTGACCTGGAGTTGAAAACAGTAAAATTCCTTAATTATTATGATGATTTTGATAAATTATGGCATGATCGATGCTAATCCCAGCCGTATAGGGTTAATTTGTTGAATAGTTTTAAAATACCAAAAATATCAAAAGCTTATTTTCCCTAAATTCATCCTAAAAACTTCCTTTGCAAAATTTTCGTTTGAACAGTATGCTCCCAACAAAACTACTAATTCTATTTTATTGCGTATATAGAACGATTCCTGACTTTATGTAACAGCAAATGTCGCAATACTGCGCCGAACATCAAGCTGTCATTTTATTCCGTACATAATTTTTTAGCACAAATCGTGTCCACATCAGCCGTAGAAATTCAATGTTCAGGAAAAATGTTATGACACAGTTTGCCCATTTGGTCCACCAGCGAAACAACATGATTCTATGACCCCGATCAATTAATTACGTCAAAGCTAACTAATTCCACATTCCACGGACCAGGAATATAAAATGTATGTCATTCTACTCATTGAATTTAAAAAAAGAACGAACTATGGTGTAGCGGCAAAAGAAATGTTTGTTGATCACGAGGGAGGGAGAGAGAGGGGGAATGCGGGAGGTTGGCAATGTCTTCAAACTATTACCCATAAGATGGAAAATTATGTTCAAATTACCACAATCCAAATAAAGAACATTTTTATAACACAAAGGCCTACTGTATATCTTTGGTAAAAATTATCAGTATATGTATAACGCCTATCAGAGTAACAACGTAGCAATGCTAGAAACTTCAATAAACTCAAATGTTCTGATGAAACATTTAGTGGGGACGCTCGTATAAAATCAGTATACTAACCTTCTTTCATGTAAAGGCGCAGTTTTGGCTCTGCCATGATCCCGTTTGCAATATCTTTCAAATGGTAGTCATACCAACGTAGACACTCGCGCATGAACTCAATTCTTGGACCCATTAGCGACACATCCGGATACAAGTGGTCCCACGGACCACAAATCAGTTTCAAGGGTCCTTGATGATGCTCTGCCATGCGAAATATGGTTTCCGAGTACATGTCGGACCAGCCGCCAACCAATAGAATTGGACAGTGCAAACGAGTATAATCCTCACCAACTGACCCATGCCTCCAGTAATCATCGCGAACTGGATGTGAAATCCATGTGTGTGTGAACGGGTAAAGGGCATTTTCTAAACGCCGTAGCCATAACTCTTTCCATCTTAAAATGAAAAGCATATTAACTAAATTCTAAACTGCGACATGCAGTAATTTCGTAAATTCCCAAAAAATATTTTAGAGTGTACGAAATTTAGCCACTGGGTGGTACTAGGGTTAAAATTGAATCAAACATGTATAATGGTTAATGGTTATTTAATCAACTGTACGGCTAATCGGAACTAATGCAACGAATATTTATCCGGTTGCTAACAATGACGAACAAAAACTATTATATGCAGGCCATTAAATTGTTTATCACCATTGCTATTTTTGGCTCATGTTAAGCAGATGAGGGTCTCTGATTCCACCTGAAAGAGAAAATACTCTCTCGCATGTAGGTTACCTTCCAACGCCGCTGGTAATTTGTTATTACATTACCTCATAATTGTGTGACAACCGTATGTTTACCTTTTACCGACAAGACGTGGATGAATTGGATAGGCGTTTCGCTGTAGCATAAATGACCCCCAGGAGAGGAGAGTGTCAGCGACCAAGCAGCCACCACGATGATGAAAGTCACCGTCGTACCGATCATCTGTGGAATACACGGACACTACGGCCTTCAATGCAGGTGGTTGGCAAGAGGCTACTTGTAAGCCGTTGAAGCCGCCCCAGCTTTTTCCGAACATACCTAATAATTATAAAAACACGTAATAAATAATACAACAAACATATTTACCATTATATAACTAAACTCCATATTACTCATTGAGACGATGGCTCTGATCTTGGCGTAAAACCTGGTTATGATGAGCAAGCAATACTGGAGAGGCCAGAAAATTATCCAGGAGTCAGATTGACATCAGCCAAGTCTCAGCCCGCATGCAAAGCTCAGACCTGGAACCCAGGTCACAGGAGGCACGAGTACTAACCACTCGACCGTTTTGATAGTTTTCAACATCTCTCGAGCATAAAATGGTTCTACCATGGGTCATCCAGGCCTTTAATTCTTTCCTTTTATTCAGAACATTGTTCAGCTCAGAAAGAAGATGAATCTTTTTAAACAGCACCCTTGCACTCCATCGGTGCAGTTCAGTTGGGAGCGTTTTCGCACAGCTTTCCCGAATTTCCCTTCGTGATTATTACTTTGTCTGGTATAGTTTCTGACTGCCTCCAGGTCTTCCTATTATTTTACTCAGTCTTTGAGCTTCTTTTCCTCTACCCCATACACTAATCCCAAATTGCCTGCTACCCTCAGCATCTGGAACTTCTCAGCCATGCCCCTTCCGTGCCATTAAACTTATGAGACAATTTCCTTTAACCAACATAAAACATGCGGCTCTGTCTGAACTCAGTCACACTACTTCCTGTTTCAACTTCGCAATGAACGCCACTAAACCCTTCTTTACATCATTATACTGTCTTTTCAAATTAATTAATTTTTCAGAGCTTTATGCCACTCCTTTCTCTTTCGTTCGATTGCGTTAATTTCCCATTTTGACCTGTCAATATCACCTCGAATTCTTCTATTCCACCATGGTTCTTTCTTCTTAGCTACTAAATTTACCTTTTTAAAATCGTAATTCTTTATCAAAGCAGCCTTCTAAGGAACACAGACTTACCAACAGCTCCCGTGCACCAAGGCTGTTCGCTGATCCATTTAATGACATCACAACAGTCCTCTTGCTCTTGTTTCTCATATTCATCAAAATAAAATCCTTCTGAGCTACCACTCCCGCGCATGTCCACTCGCACGCACGCATAACCCTGGGAACAAAACCAACTGTGTCGCATCGCATCTCTGACAACTGTGCAATCAGACCAACGATAAGGCAAAAACTCTGTGTGGAAAATGATGACATAGTTTCCGAATGAAATATGGAATTTTATTGCTGAAACTAATTAAGGAACTTAAAGAAAATTTAATTAACCCTAAACTGTGGCGTTCTGTTGAAGACATGCGGAACAGTTAATTAGAATATAAAAACCAACATGTCGACAGCTTGCCAGATCCTTATGTGGCAAAGACGAAACATCGTACGTACCTAAAATGGCGGGAAATGTTTCCTCAATATCTGTAATTTTGCCTTCTTTAGATGGTAGCCACAAAGTAGCCGCTAAGCGAGTGCCATCAAAAACGGGAATCCAGACAAGAGGAACCTCCTTAACAGTATATGCCATAATGAACTGCTATCTAAGAAAAAAACACTCAAACTGTTAGAAATAAAAGACTAGAATCCATGATACTCTGAATGTCGATCAGATGCTCAATTCAGAAATACAGAAACTAATAAGGAGAGTGAATCTCTAATACCGCTATTCATACGCTATCAAATAACTTGGGGAGGACTTGAGTAAGCGGGGAATAGATTAAGCGGGAAGCGTTGGAAAAATGCTGGTATAAACAAGTTGAATGGGCGTTGAAACTGTTTCAAAGAAAACAAATAAACAAATAGGACTTCAATAGTATTAAAGTAACTGACTTTCATCTTGCTTGAATATACAAGGCTACATTATCAGAACTAAATGCAGCCGACAGCGAAAAACTTTATTTTGGTCTAACAGAAAACTCCTTCAAACAACGGTACAACGGCCATACACAATCATTCAGACGTGACAAACACCGCTCAAACAGCGAGCTTTCAAAATTCATCTGAAACTTAAAGGACAATGAAAAGGCGTACGAAATTAAATGGTCAATTGCTGCTCAAGCTAAGCATATTCTAATGAATCCAAACGCTGCAATCTCTGCCTTTCTAAGAAACTCTTTATAATTTCCAATGCCTCAAACCCATCAGTCCTGAACAAAGAACAAGAGAACAAATTTCAAAATGCCGTCATGAGAATGGCTTTTATCTCTCCAATTTCAATGGGAGTAACTTATTTAAACCATATCTCAATCACTGTACTTATAGACACAAACCTCATCAGATGCCTGACGATCGCTAAAGAGCGTGAAACTTTAAAGTTGCAAAAAGTTTATGTTTTATGTTTTAAAATTTTAAATCTTACATTACAATGTTATGTTTTTGTAAAACACTGAAAAAAATCTGACGAGACTCTTTTTAAAACTTCCCTTCTTCAGTAACTATGCTATGAATAATATCGTTCAGATAACTTTCTTTCCATGTTGCTTTCTATCCTTTCTTTTCCTTTTTTTCCATTTATCTCTGATTCTGAATTTTTCCTCCTCTTTTTCGTTTTCACCCCAAGTTTAATTTAAATATCAGTCTTCGGCTTCACCACCCTCATCAGGTAACGAACGGTTTGAGAGTGTGTCTGTTCCTACATCAAGACCCAGTGAGCAAGAACTGATCTTCTTCAGGACACACAGAATTTTAAAAATAAAATTGTCGGAAAACATGCATGCAACTGATTGGTATAAAAAAACAAAAAATGAAAAAAAAACAAAAGCAAAACCAATACGACTTTAAATTTGACTTTGCTTAGCACAGTTTTTTGTTACCCCAAAAAAAGGCCGGTATTTGCTAGCTGAAATAATGTGCTATACAAAATCCAATTAAACACTAGGCTTAGGGTGCGTTCCTTTGGGAGGATCCGGATCAGGATTTCTGATCTGTAGCGTTCCT
>ERZ1740055.93-NODE-93-length-15690-cov-18.857371_pt1 | contig 15690 bp, 12 predicted proteins | sample MGYA00581747_ERZ1740055 | MGnify/ENA primary metagenome ERZ1740055 (study PRJEB43018, sample SAMN04849739) | marine metagenome | isolation source: floating plastic debris | place: Pacific Ocean | collected 2008-08-28 | study: EMG produced TPA metagenomics assembly...
ACCGTTAAAAGTCTATTAGTTAAAAGCGCTACCCATAAAGCATGTTGACTATCTTGATCGCTTACATCAAATCCAAAATTATCTTCCCCCATGATGTATAAAAACAAATAGATTATAGTTGTATTATATTTATTTTTAATATTGAGAAAATATTCCTTTTTTTTATTATATTACTCTTACTTACCGTTAAATGATTACTTTGACAAAAAAATAAGTAAACCACATATAAAGGAATTATATGTTTATTCAATTTCTTTTTATTTTCTAAAATAAAATGAACTCTTCCAAATCATATTAAATATCTAAGTTGTATTTAAGTTGTATCCATTAAAGAAGGCTGTACGTTTTCTTTATTAATCACCGACTTAAAAAAATCAAGAATACGGTTACGACTTTTTTTAACAGCTATGTCCCAAGGGGTTGTATTCTTTTCATCTTCTGCATATATTTCGGCGTCATTCTTTACTAAATATTTCACGACTTTGATATGATTCTTTAAAACTGCTAAATGTAAAGGAGTCTGTTTGAATTTATTTGTTGATAAAACATTACTTTTGTATTTTATCAACACTTTGACTATTTTAATATAACCCTGGAATGCGGCCCAGTGTAATGGAGTCATTTTAAGTTTTCTTTCTCCAATGGCATCGACATTCACATTTTTCTCCAATAAAACTTGCACAATCTTCAGATTACCTTGCACGCAAGCCAAATGTAAAGGAGTCTTTACATTAGTAAAAGTACAGTTAATATCGATGCCTTTCATCATCAGTACGTTATCCAAAATTGCTAAATTTTGTTTAAATACGGCCCAATGTAATATCGTATAACCCTTCCCATCGACTACATTCGGATCGATCACTTTTCCTGTAAAAATTAACATTTTCACCATTTGTTCGCGCTCATAAGCAATTGCAACATGTAAAGGAGTAAACCCTTTTTTACAAATACGATTCACATCGATCGTTTTTGATGTAAGTAATTCTTTGAAAATATCGAATCGGTCTTTTATTATAGCCTTATGAAGTGGCGTATAAGTACTTTTCTTATAAGTAATATTCACGTTGCAATTATATCTTATCAGTACCGAAAGGATTTCAACAAAATCACCTCGTAAAGAATAAATGAACGGTGTATAACCATGCACATCAACAGGATCCACTCTAGCTCCATTCTCGAGTAAAAATTCTACAACTTCTTTCTTTCCTTTAAAACAAGCAATATGAAGTGGAGTGTGAAAATAACGATCACAAACATTAACGTCAACTTCTTCGAATTCGAATAAATCTTTTATAAAATCCAAATCACCATCATGCGCAGCTTGAAACAAGGCAATGTTTGAATAAGTTTTTCTATTATTTTGAGATGAATCATTTTCTACGAAGACTGGATCATATTTTAAAAACCACTGTTTATTTATCCATTCCATTCTTTATTTCACAACCTTATGTATTCCCTTATGATCACTTTAATATTTTTTATAAATAATATAATACCGATTTTTCTAAATACGTTTATTAAAATAAATAATAAACTCTTTCACGGGAAATTAATTACTTTTCCCTTGTCTCCCTCCCTTCGCTATAATATTGTTTTTTAAAATCAACTCATTGTTTTGTATTATAATATCTTTTTCTTCTATTTCTGACGTTGATTATAAGTTCACAGCTAAACTTCTAGATCTATTTCAACAAATTCAATTAAAGTTAAACTTAATTTTTTTACACTTTCTATTAAAATGTAAATCATTTTTAAGAGTACTTAGAAAAAAATACTTTTTATCTAATACAATAAATGTTTTTTCTTCGGCTCTTTATCGTGCTTCTCTTGACAAATGACATGGCATCAAGTCACCCCTCCTCCCTAACGATATATACACAGGATTATTGTTTGCAGGCTGTGTTAATTTCCACCCGGTCGGCAAACCGTGCTGATTAAAAAGATGAATTTCAATTACCACAAAATATATTTTTAAATCAAACAGCATCCATTAATCATCATCGAAAAGACAACAAACGTCAAGGAATTGATTGTCTTTGGCTTCATGGAAAAATACGATCTCATAGAATTACAAATTTTCAAATTTGTCTTCACATAATCTTCTTCACTTTAAGCTAAACACATCCAGAGTAAATCCCTGGAATAAAATTTAATGTTTTTCAAACAATCTATTCTTATTAAATCTACTTTTCAGTAATCAAAATAAAAATATCATTAAACGTAATCTTAAAGCGAAGTGAGGAGGAAGAATTAACAAAGGACCAAGATTCTTGCTTTGAATTTTAAAGATGAATTTCTTCTTTCTCTCATATCGTTTTCATTGTTATAGCTACATTTTATAAACATTATATTTTTTCATTGCTCTCTATCCTATAAATATTTTACTGTTTTATAAGAATAAATACTGATAAATGTTAAATAGAAGAGGTTTTGTCCCTCGATGTTTGACCAATTCTTCAACAATTTTGAAATGCCCATTTTTTTCAGCCCACTTTAATGGAGTGAAACCGCCATTTTCTTTAAGAGACATATCAGCGCCTTTTTCGAGTAAAAATTTTACCATTGCCAGATGACCTTTTCGACAAGCCAAATGTAAAGGAGTGACAGCATCTTTATTTAAAACATTAACATTTACGGTTCCTGATGCAAACAACTCTTTAGCCATTTCGAGATGACCGTTATTTGCGACCCAATGTAATGGAACGTTACCAAATTCTCCTATAATAAACATATCGGCGCCTTTTTCGAATAAGAATTTTACCATCTCTAGATAACCTTCTTGACAAGCCAAATGTAGAGGAGTGTTACCATCTTTATCCAAAACGTTAACGTCAATACTTCCTGATGCAAACAATTCTTTGACAATTTCGAGATGATTATATATTACAGCACAATGTAATGGAACGTCACCAAATTCTCCTGTAAGCGATAAATCGGCGCCTTTTTCTAGTAACAACTGCACTATCTGCAGATGACCTTTTCGACAAGCATAATGTAGAGGAGTGTTGCCACAATTATCCAAAACGTTAACGTCAATATTTCGTGATGATGATACAAACAATTCTTTAGCAATTTCAAGATGGCCATTATATGCTACCCAATGTAATGGCACGGCATTAAACTTTCCTATAGCAAACGCATCGGCACCTTTTTTAAGTAACAATTTTACCATCTCCAAATGACCTCCTCGACAAGCCAAATGAAGAGGAGTGTCACCATCTTTATTCAAAACGTTAACATCGTCAACGGTTCTTGATGCAGACGATTCTTTAACAATTTCAAAACGATTTTTTACTACGTTAAAATGTAATAGAACATGATCATCTTCTCTTATAACAGACATATCAGCACTTTTTTCAAGTAACAATTGCATTATTTCCAAATGGCCTCCTCGAGAAGCATAATGAAGAGGAGTGTTACCATCTTTATCCAAAACGCTAACATCAACAACGGTTTTTGATGTAAGTAATTCTTTGACAATTTCGAAATACTTATTTTTTACAATCCAATTGAATAGCATATCATTGTATTTAAATAAAAGTTTTACTATCTCCAAATGGCCTCCTCGACAAGCATAATGAAGAGGACTGTTATGCTCTTTATGCAAAATATTTAGATCAACAGTTCCTGATGCAAATATTTCTTTAACAATTTCGAAATACCCATATCGTATAGCCCACTGTAACGGACTGTAATAAAAATCTGATATAATATTCACATCAGCACCTTTTTCAAGCAAAACTTTTACTATGTTTAGATAACCTCTTCGACAAGCCACATGAAGAGGAGTCTCGTTATATCTATCTACAACGTTAACGTCAACAGTTCCTCTTGCAAGCAATGCTTTGATAATTTCGAGATGACCATTTACTGCGGCACGATGCAATGGTGTTCCATTATATTTATTTCCTACAGCAGACACATCAGCACCTTCTTTGAGTAAAAGTTTTACTATCTTTGTATGGCCATTTTGACAAGCATAATATAGAGGAGTGTTACCATCTTCATCAAAAACGTTAACATCAATAGTTCCTGATGATGATACAAACAATGCTTTGACAATTTCGACATGACCATTTTCTGCGGCACAGTGCAATGGCGTGTCATTATATTCTCCTACAGCAGACACGTCGGCACCTTTTTCCAGTAACAATTTTACTATTTCCAAATGACCTTCTCGACAAGCATAATGAAGAGAAGTGTTTCTATAATTTCCTATATTATTCACATTGGCACCTTTTTCAAGTAACAATTTTACTATTTCCAAATGACCTTGTCGACAAGCCAAATGAAGAGGAGTGTTAGCGTCTTTATTCCAAACGTTAACGTCAACAATACCTGTTCCAAGCAATACTTTGACAATTTCGAAATGACCATATTCTACGGCATAATGCAAGGGTATGTAATCATATTTTCCTACAGCAGACACATCAGCACCTTTTTCAAGTAACAATTTTACCATCTTCAGATGTCCTTTTTGACAAACTAAATGAAGCAGAGTATTACCATCGTTATTCAAAAGATTAACGTCCATAACTTCGAAATCAAGCAATTTTTGGACAACCTTATTCTTTCTGTTTTGTGTAATCCCATGTGATAACGTACTATCTTTAATTTCTTTCATCATCATCAATAATTTCTAAACTTCTTATATCCAAGTTTTTCGACATTGTTTTATGAACACTTAAGTTTACTTTTACCATAGTTTGTAAAGTCCCTTTTTAATAATGAATCATTATTTATTTTTATAAAAGAAAATCTACGTATCTTCAATAAAAATAACGTATTTTTAATGAATCGAATCGTATCCTTTTTTAAATATTCTTACATCATTTAACAGATTATAACAAATTACGAAATGTAGAGATGTTCATCTAATTATATCTTTTGACAACATTGAATTTGTTCTCTCACGGGAATGGCGTATAATCATATTCATTTCTAAAAGTAAAGTTTATTAACATCGAAACAAGTTCTTTAGAACCACATAGTAAAGCGTAATAAAGTGGTATATAACCATCTATGTCAACAGCGTCTACTTTAGCTCCTTTATGGAGCAGCAGTTCCATTATCTCTATAGATCCACTCAAACAAGCCCCATGAAGAGGCGTGTAACCTTCAGAACCGCATAAATTGACATCAAGGTCTTTGGACTTGAATAATTCTTTCACGACGTCGAGTTTACCATCTTGCGCAGCCCAAAACAAAACAGTGTCACCATAATCATCTCGAGAGTTGACATCGTATCCTTCAGAGATACACTCTCTTATATAGGAAGCGTCTGTTATTAAAGGATCATATCGAAAAAAAAGGTTTTTGTTTTTTGGTGCCATTACTCTATTCTTCAAAGACTTACGTATTAGCTTCACCACTCTTTACAATCAACACATGTAAACTTAACTACTTCTCACTGTTTCCGATTCTTGAAAAACACTATACATGTTTTAAATAACCCAGTCCAATTGCTTTAACAGACTTTATAGTCATGCATTACGTATCTCTCTTTTTGTGAGAGTGGAAGCGTTGTAACCAGATCATTCCTTCACGTACTAACATACTTTAAAATCTTTTAAAAACAGATCTCATCAATTAATTTAATCGACACGTACCAAACCCAGAAGCAATGTTTGAAATTCTAAATTTAACCATATTATGTACCAGGTTTACATAATTTTGTAAATTCGAGTTTTTCCTTTTATCAAGTTTTTTATTAATCCCCTTCTCTCACTATAATGTTATTCTTTTAAATCGAATCTGAATAAAACAAAACAGTAGAGCGAAGGGGAAGAAGAGGGGGAAAGGGGAAAAAAGTAATCGTCATTAAATATCAATATTACAATTTTCAAGGAAAAATATTTTATTAATAATTAAACATTCCCACGTTTTATAAACGTTAATATTGTTACAAAGTATGTTATCTTTTAAAACTAACATTTTTGTGTTCATAGTTTTAATATTAAATTGTTTTTCTTGAACTCGAGTAAATCACAAACATTATTTTCACCATACGTTCTAGCGACTTTTAACGGGGTTTCGTTATCTTGATTTTGTGCATTCAAATCGGCTCCATTTTTTAACAACCATATCACCGTTTTAATGTAGCCGAATTGAGCTGCCAAATGTAAAGGAGTGTTTTTTCTTTCGTTTCTTGGTGAAACTTCACTCTTGTATTTTATCAACACTTTTACAATGTCAACAAAACCTCTTTCTGCAGCCAGGTGTAATGGCAAAAAACCAAACTCTCCGACGGCATTCACGTCGGCATTTTTCTTTAATAAACCTTTTACCATTTCCAAATTACCAGCTGCACAAGCCATGTGTAGAGGAGTGTCTGCATTAAAAGCCCTACAGTTGATATCGATATCTTTCAACACCAAAAGTTCGTAAAAAATGTCTAGGTTATATAATTCTGCAGCTAAATGCAATGCAGTATAACCATTATGCTCAGGAACATTCGGATCGACCACATTTTCTGCGGAAATCAAAAGTTGCACCGCTTCCAAACGACCATATGTCACTGCGATGTGTAATGGAGTACGTCCACGTTTATCAACACAATTCACGTCAATGGTTTTCACTGCAAGCAGTTCTTTGATAATATCTACCATGTTTGCGCAAACAGTTATGTGAAGCGGTGTGAAATCATAATATTCACTATGGGCGTAGTTCACGTCACAATTATATCTCACCAGCAATGAAACGACTTCTCTAGAACCACATCGTAAAGCCTGGCTGAGCGGTGTGAAACCATCAATATCGACGGCGTCTACTTTAGCTCCTTTCTTGAGCAATAATTCCGCCATCTCTACATTTCCGTTTACACAAGCAGCATGAAGCGGAGTATGGTAACCAAAACCGCCAAAATTGACATCAATCTCTTTCGAATTACATAGCTTTCTTGCAACGTCAAGCTCGCCATCATATACAGCCCAAAACAGAACAGAGTTACCATATTCAGCATCACTAGAGTCGATATCACATGCTTCTTCAAAAATACAGTCTCTCACATCGTATGCGTCATTTATTAGAGATTTACATCGTAAAAAAAATGTTTTGTTCAACAGAGTTACCATATCCATCACTAAAAATTGACTTTATAGATTCATGTCATTCAAAAAAATGTTTTGGTTTTCTATACTATATGGCTACTATAAAATACATATCCTTCTTTTTATGAAGCGGTCGCGTTATAACGCGCTCATCTCCTTTACGTGATAGTATATGTTGAAATGTTTGAAAGTCTTTACCAAACTTACGTAACAATTTTATAAATCGATTCCATATGTCTTAACAACACCCTTACAATTTTGGTATGACCCATTTTTGCAAGTTGATGTAAATTATAAAAATTATCACAACGAAGAAATCCAAATTCTCTAAAGACGTCGGCATTTTTCTCCAATAAACTTTTTACCATTTTCAGATTACCTCTTATACACGCGATATATAGGGGAGAATCTATATTAGAAGCCCTACAATCGACATCGATATCTTTCAACGCTAAAAGTTCGTAGAAAATATCTAAGTTGTTTGATTTTACAGCTAAATGTAATGCCGTGTGACCATTATCTGCAGAGATATTCGGATCGACCGCCTTTTCTGCAGAAATTAAAAGTTTCACCGTTTCTAAGTGACCATATTTAACTGCAATGTATAGTGGAGTACGTCCACATTTATCAACACGATTGGTGTCAATAGTTTTTGCTGCAAGCAGTTCTTTAATAATATCTACCTTATTCTCTTTTGCCGTTATATGAAGTGGCGTGAAAAAAAAATCGCTAAAGGTGTAGTTCACGTCACAATTAGATCTTATCAACAACGAAACGATTTCTTTAGAACCACAACGTAAAGCTTGATTGAGCGGTGTGAAACCATCGATATCAACGGCGTCTACTTTAGCTCCATTCTCGATCAATAGTTCTGCCATCTCTACATTTCCATTTCCACAAGCAGCATGAAGCGGAGTACCATAATTGCCAACATTGACCGAAACATTGACGTTAATTTCCTTCCAATTCAATAGTTTTCTTGCCACATCGAGCTCGTTCTTATACGCAGCCCAAAACAAAACAAAATTAACATATTCATCGCTAGAGTTGATACAGAATCTTTCAGAAATATTATCGTTATCATACATTACTGTTCAAAATCCCACGTATTATTATATTTTATTATATTTTTTTGTAAATATAATGACTTGGTTCGATCGTTGTAATTTACTTTATGGACACAAAATACGTACCCTTCTAAATCCGTTAATTTACAACAAACGCCACGGTGAAATCATTTCCCTTCACGTGCTAACACATTTTGAAATTTTTCAAAAATTTTAGCCAGTATTTCGTAACTTCGTAAATCTGGTTCTTCGATTCTTCTATAACTAGAATAGAGATCCGAAATGGCTAACATCGTGAATATCTTCAAATTTCTGGCACCCCTCCTTTCGTGATCCTTAACAATGTGTATATACATATCTTCGATTTTACATTTTTTCATCACATCTACAACCGAATTTTCCTCAATATCTTTTTCTCGGTCTATATTTTGTTTTAAAATAACTAAACTATTATATAATTTTATAGTCGAGATTTCTCCCATAGTGTATTGAGTAATCAAAGCCTCATATTTTTGCGCGTATATCACCCGTTCCATCTGTTTTTCCAACATCGAACTAGCCAAACACATCAAACAAAATATATCTTTATCTTGATGCAAAACTTGAGCGATATCATCATAGACGGTAGAAGATAATTCTTTTGATCTCGTCTCATCGTCAGCGCATTCTAAATCTTCTTGTTCTTTCCCATCCTGATCCTCCTCCTCCTCCTCAAGCGATGCTTCATCGACTATAGAAAAAAGCGAATTTTTTGATTTCTCTCCCAAAACGAAACCGTTATACGAAATCAATTCGGACGATGATGAAAACGAAGACGATTTACCCACGTTATCAATTTCTGAAACGTCTTCATTATTTTCATTATTTTCATTATCTTCATTATCTTCATCGTCGTCGTTCGTGTAATCGTCTTCGTTATCTAGTTCATCATCTCGTAATTTTTTCGACAACGTTTGTTCTTCATCTTCAGTTATTTCATTCTCATGTTCATAACCCTTCTTGTCTTTAAACAATGAAACCCGAGACATATCTATGTTTTCATGAAACTGAAATTTATAATCCTTAAATACTTAAATTAATTAACGTATCTCTCATATTTTTAGAAGAATTCATATTGGGATCGAGATGTTGATGAAGGAATAGGAAAATCTTTGAGATATCCTTTTCCACTGACATCAATAGTTTTTCTGCATTTTCCCGCATAACATTTTTCTCCGATAACACTGAAAACCATTGAAAGCCAAACAAAAACGACAAGAGATGATAATCGAACGCGTAATAATTGTATACTTTAGGTTGAACATAGTTTGGATCAAGGATAGGAAATTCTTTATTTTTACCTAAAAGTATATTCCTAAAATACTTTCCGATATCTCCTTTGTACTTTTCCTCCAAATTTAAATAATCCGCAGCGAGAAATTGCTTCCTTTCATAATCCAAATATACAAATCCTTCTTCAGGTATTTTTTCTATCCATTCGAATTTATGAGGTGGACGAAGATTCTTCAAAATAGAAATAGGATAACACGTCGAAGTCACTATATCCTTCGATAAGAAATCTTTTCTCTTCTTATAAAAGTACTGTAAAGACGTAGAAAAAGATTTTTTTCCTTGTTCCGTCACTGATTTATTCATGATCCAATTTACCGTTCTCAGTATCACGTTGACATAATGTTTTCTATTTGGAATGTTTCTTAAATCGAATGTAATACATAAACGAAACAAATCTACCAAAGTTAAATCCGTTTTCAACTCCATAAACTCTTGATTCAAGAGAGTCTGTATATGTTCCAATGACTTCATTGATAAAGTGCGTTTAGAATCTTTGTTACTTTTCATTTCTTCCACCCATTTCGCCATATTTACAATCATTTGTGCATTCATTTTATCTAAAAGCGCTGATTCTAACAAGAAATAAATTGCTTGGTGATAATAAATTTTTGGACGTAGTAACTTGGATTGTTTTAACAATGCTAATTTAAAGATAATAAAAGCCATATCGGGACATACATAAAAAATTTGCCTCTTTTGATGGTCTTTCAAAAACGTGTAAACATTTTTTTCCGACTCAGAAAAATTGACTAATATATTATCTTCTTTACATTCTTCATTTGTCCCATCCATTGTCCCTTCTTTTTCTTCTTTTTCTTCTTCATCCATTTCTATGTGTTCCATAAAAGGATGTACAACAACTATTTCAGAACCGGAAAAATTAAATAACAACAATTTTTTACGTAATTCAGAAGGAGTTATCTTCGAAAAGGCAAGATAATCAAGCTGGGCTAGTAACACTAAATTATATTCTTCGTCCAATAAGAGTTCAGTATTATTTTTTCTCATGGTGAACTCATAACGATCATCTCCGATTTTGAAATAGATTTTAGAAGATTTCGTTAAAGTATCGCTGAAATCCATTACATCCGATCCATCATTTTTCAAAATGATGCTCGTTACGGTATATAATACCTCACCATCCAAATAAACGATATCTAAAACAACGCCATTTTTTCTAATGACTGCATATAATCGTTCTTTCGATCGACTGTCAAAAAAATAAGGACCACGTTTAATGAATCCAACTGGCAATAGTTTATTTTCTGATGATGGAAATACATAACTTGTTGACGGCACCAAAGTTTTTAGTTCTTGACCATTCAAATTATGACCATCATCACTATCATCATCATCATCAACATCAATAACACTCTCACTCTCATTATCTTCACTGCTACTAACAACTTTTTGATTTTCGTCTTTTTTTTCAACAACATCCGTCATGTTTCAGTGATTAAAAAATATAAAATAAAAAAGTATTAATAGTAACGGATTATGTTAAACCACAACACAGTATATTTCAATAAATTAAATACTGTTAATACGATTATTTATTAAAATTGTCTGGAGATGGCATTATAAACACATACTACGTGACTATTTGACTATTTGTCTTAAATATATCGAGTACGTACTTCAAACGAGCACAACAAACACTGTTACAACCAAGAGACGACTTTAAAAAAAACAATTCATGGCGAAAAGGGAAGAGACGATAATAGAGAGAATCTGTTCTACTGTTGGTCTAAATGAATCCTTTTTTCAAGACTTTGATTTCGATTCATTTCCTAAAGATATTCAGGAACACCAAACCATTGAGCAATGGATCTACATTTTTCTTTATCAAAAATATCAGGAAACAACTCGTGGCCTTTTGAGTGAAGCCGAATGGTTAACATCGTTAGGATTTCGCCAAGACAGTATAGCTTTGAAGACAATTTGTACCCGAATAGATATTTTACAAGGACATATAGAACCATTTGAGTGTGCAAAATATTTCATTCAAGACGAGTTCAAGTATAACGTTCTTTTATCTGAAACATCGCATCCACGTTTTCCTATGAATCTTCCTCACCTAAACAAATGGTGTATACTTTCGAAAGAAATACAATCGCGCGAAAACGCAACACAACCATGTTTCCTCATCAATTTAGAAAAACATGAAGCATCCGAATCCAAGATATCACAACTATTAACACCTAACGAAACCGAGAATCGAATTCTTCTTTTTCATGGAACGGATCACAAGAGCGCTTTAGATATATTCGATGAAGGAATTGACCTTTACAGTGGATCACAAAAACGAGACTTTAGTGACGGTAATGGTTTCTATCTGGTGAATGAATTGAATTGCGCGATTAGAATGGCTTTCGGTAAAACCTCAAAACCGGCCGTTCTAGTGTATCAAATACCAAAAACCATACTGACGAAATTTGCTAAATATTCATTATGCGGCAAAGAAAAGGAAACAGAATGGAAAGCAATAGTAAGCCAATGTCGAGAAGGAAGGCAGAAAAGAAAACTTCGCAAGTTTTTAGAAAACATTGACTTTATCGAAGGACCAATGGCAAACTCGTATGAATTACCACCGGTTGCCAAAAAAGGATCCTATCAGATATGTGCAATTTCTGACGATTTCGGCGAAGAACTCGACAACCACATACGCGCAATTATTTTTCTTGACGGAATGCAAACCTTTTCTATGTAAGATTTACGAATTTAAAACACATAGATACTTTTGTATTTATATCAAATATTTTTATTACAACTTAATAAACAGAATATATATTAAACCTTGATTATATATCTTTTTTTTAAAAAAATTTATTAAAAATTATTTTTATTGCATCTGTATTTAATTTATTGTTGTTCAATAATGTTCCTTGTTTAATTACAACCAATCACAATAGTTCAACCTGGCCTTTTTACTCTCTTTCATCACCATCGTTATTGAACAATTCATTGTACGAATACTCGCTACGAATATTATTTCTTGTCTTGCACAGCCATTTCAACGTTTCCCAAAAATTCTTCTCAGGTTGTTCTAAACGAACAAAATAAAGAAATTGACGACGAAGATATTGATCATTCAGTGATATCATCCAATTGAAAGCCTCTTCAGGTGTTTTCACATCAAAATAGCACACATAACTGATCGCATAAAATTTTTCATATATCCTGCTATAAAAATCTTCAAAATCCGAATCATTGATTTTCTCGGGTAATAATTTCTCTCTCAACCGGTCTAACAACTCGTGAAACGTATAAAGTTTCACATTTCTTTTTTCCCTTTCGGTTGTTAATAGCCAATCACAATACTGTAATTTGACTTCATCACTTTTAATTTTATTATAAAACAATTCTAAATACGAATACTTGTTACGAATAGCATTCCATGCTTTGCATATCTGTTCTAACGCTTCCCAAAAATTCTTCTCAGGCTGTTCTTCTAGGACAAGTTCAACAAAATTGTAACGACATCTTCGATCAGGATGAGATATCAACCAGTTTAATGCCATTTCAGGTGTTCTTGCATCCCAAAGGGACACATAATCAATGGCACGTTTCTGAAGTTGTTCAAGTCTACTCACCATATATTCAAAACCAGATTCACAATACTGAAAAGATTCTTTCTTATCTTTAACGACCAAATTCAAATGAAGCGAGTGCAACAAACCCCCGTAACTGAGAATATCTAAATATCTTCCTGTCACTCGACGATATCGCCTTATTTTTCGGGAATGCATTCGATCTTCTTTTTCTTTTTCCTCATCATAATCCATCCTCATACGTTTCCGTGACTTTGCCATAACATTTTTCGGTTGACTCTCGTTAACAGAGTTAACCGATTTATCAGCTATCATATGCTCAGTCATCCTACCCAATGAATGAATAAATAAAAAAAACCTATAAACTCTTCATTTTATAACAATTCATCGACTACGTTCCATGTTTGTCATTTCCTATTAATAAATAATTCATCATTACAATTAATATTTATTTTTATAATTACGTACATCCTTTGAAATACAATCTTTTTTTTTTCAGTTTTTCAGGAAAAGGTTACAAAAAACCTGATGACCTAATGGTCGTTTTTCATTTGGCCTTATCGGCCTTGAATAAATCCGGTATTTCTGCACCAGCTCTCATTTTCGGTATAGATTTGGTTTTTCCTACAAATAACATACCCGGATTAACAAAAAACTGAATAAATAATGACGTATTTGTTTTAACAAAATGTACAAGGCGAAAGGGGAGGAAGTGATTTTTTTTTAAATTAAAAAAAGGAATTCTTTTTTTTTACCCCTTCCTCTTCGCAATTAATGCCAATAGAAAGAAAGGATTTGTTTGTTAATTTTTATTATATATTTATAATTTTATTGTTACATTGAAATATGACCTGTAATTTTATAATTATTTACTTGGGTAAAATAAATGATTCGTAATAGATATCAATTTTTAATTACATTGTTTTTTCTTTTTTTTTATTCCACAACACGGGTTTCTTTTCGACTCTCAACCAACGACAATACTTCAACTTGACCTTTTTACTATCTTCATCGTTATTGAAAACTTCTTTGTACGAATACTTTTTACGAATTTTATTTCTTGCCTTGCAGACCCGTTTCAACGCTTCCCAAAAATTCTTTTTGGGCTGTTCGATACAAACGGAATAAACAAACTGAACACGAAAATCTTGGATATCGCAAGATATTAACCAATTTAAAGCTTCTTCGGGTCTTTCCGCATCCAAAAAACACACATAATCGATTGCATGTTTTCTATTACAATCAAGAAAAAAATTATTTATATCGGTATTAATCTTTTCAGGTAACAATTTCACTTGGAGTAACTCTACTAATTTATGAAACGTATGGAGTTCAACATTTCGTGTTTTCGTTTCCGTTTCCAGCCATTTGCAATACAACAATTTAACTTCGTCACTTTTGACATCGTTATCATACAATTCATTATATGAATAATTGCAACGAATAATATTCCACGCCTCACAAACCCGTTCTAATGCTTCCCAAAAATTTTTCTCGGGTTGTTCTTTTAAGACAAGTTCTACAAAATTACGACGACACTCTTCTTCAGGATGAGATACTAACCAATTCAATGCTACTTCAGGTGTCTTCGCATCCCAAAGGGACACGTAGTCTATTGCACGCTTCTGAAGTTTATTAAACTTCGACACAAAATCATAAAAAGATTCGAAATTATCAAAAATCTCATAATCGATTTTTTCAAACAAAAACTCATAATAAAGTCTGTTCAACAATTCTTCGTAGGAAAAAATTGACAACCCCGATTTATTCGTCACCTGAGAATATTGTTTCAACACTTCATCATCATCCAGCCATGTAAACTCTCTTTTATCATCTATCTTACGTTTTATTGAGTTTCTCATTTTTGTTGGTTTAGAATCATAAATAGAATCCATCATCAATACAACAGCGATATCGTCATTAATCATAATATTCTACTCCTTTTAACTTGACATGGTACGTAACCTATCTATAATATGTTACATTATCATAGAAAACAGTAAAAAACTTGATATATATATTTTTTTTTCAGAAAAAAATTATTCTTGAAAACCGTGTGTATTTTTATTTTTCAAAGTCGTCACCGTGTGTATAAACTTCCGGTGTTCACCGTGTGTATAAACTTCCGGTATCCATAATATATACGAAAAAAAAAAGTCTTTAAAAAACAATAAAAAATACAAAGTAAAGTGAAAATATTCTATACTCACTCAAAATATGAAAATAAATACTTATCTAAGTATCTAATCCTTAAATTTTTTGTTTTTGAAAAAAAAAATTATTCTTGAAAACCGTGTGTATTTTTTGTTTTCAAAATCGTCACCGTGTGTATAAACTTCCGGTGTTCACCGTGTGTATAAACTTCCGGTTTTCATGACCACTTTTTTTGTTTTAACACTATACTGTATAAATAAGAACACAAGATATCAATGAATGAATGCCCTGTATAAAGGGTTTATTAACTGATTTACAATAACTAAGATACGTTAGGTTTGGCATTGTTCGCAGGTTTAAATTTATTTAAGACACATTTTTGAATTAACATTAATATTGGGATAGTTAAAAAACTAAGCGTTATAATCACTAATATAATAACTGGTAAATAAATTTCATGTTTGATAAGAATAAAGGATGGTACAGTTTTCATTTTCGAAATAAACCACCAAACTATTTTTTCTTTTTCTGGTTTCA
>ERZ1740055.95-NODE-95-length-15675-cov-7.474712_pt1 | contig 15675 bp, 10 predicted proteins | sample MGYA00581747_ERZ1740055 | MGnify/ENA primary metagenome ERZ1740055 (study PRJEB43018, sample SAMN04849739) | marine metagenome | isolation source: floating plastic debris | place: Pacific Ocean | collected 2008-08-28 | study: EMG produced TPA metagenomics assembly...
CATTATTTATTTATTATTTTATTTTATTTTTTTTTTATTTTTTTATTTTTTTTTTTTTTTATTTTTTATTTTATTTTTACTATTACTATTACTACTACTTCTACTACTACTACTATTACTACTACTACTACTACTGCTACTATTACTGCTACTACTACAAATACTACTATTACTACTACTACTACTACTACTGCTACTATTACTGCTACTACTATTACTACTTCTACCAGTACTGCTATTACTGATAATTATAAAAATGGCCTTAAAAACATTGTTCTTTCTTTTCAATTTTGTTAAAATAAGATTACTTAAAACTGTTACATCAAAGCTATTGAAAGTAGATAACCCACCACGTAAAACTGAGACACTAATTAGTAAACGATCGAATGAGGGTTTTGATAACCACTAGTTTAATTCGGAAATGTGGATTGGTGCAAAAGTATTTTACCAAACACGTTGACAAGGATTTTCGCACTGTCAAAACCAACTGCGTTCTTGACTAAACACTGGTATTTTCCCACAAGAGATTCGTCGAGCGCTTCAATCACAAGTGTCGCACCATTAGCACGAAACTGTACATGCGTAATATTCTGTTGGTCATTCCATTTCCACGTGACTGTAGGTGTTGGGTCGCCACGTGATTTGCACGTGATGTAAACCATGGTCCCCCGAGTATAGGTTTGGAATACAAGTGGTCGATCGATGATCCTTGGCTTTTCTAAAACATAGATTAAATAATAATATTTAAACAAAAAACATTTTCAAAACATTCAGCTTTCACAAAGCCTTATACAGTATAATTCCTGTATAATACCGTCAGGCCCTTCACTTAAGAAACTGTGAGAGTCTCCAAATTTGCAATAAAGCCTTTCTTAACATTTTAAATCATTGCTCTATAGTTTTCCTTGCAATTTTTATCTTTTCATTACATTAATATAAGTTACTTGCGATATATATTCTAAGAAAACAGAAATATAATATCAGTAAAACATTTAGTACATGTAATGTTGCCCAATAAGCTATCAACCCTTGTAAATGATTGATTATCTAAATATAATGCGTGACAGATGTAACAACATTTGTCTGTTATATCAAGTTGACGTAAGTACGGATAATAAATCACTTACTGAAATACTAACAAAACGATCGACGTTTCGGCTGTATAACACGGCCTTCTTCAGGATTCTGCCGAGTCAACTTGTGACACGCAAGTGTCACGTAATAGCTGACCCGGCACATCCAGTAGCGCATGCTCCCAATCAACTGGATGATCAATTGTCATTGTCACATTAAGCTGACGTACATAGCTACCTCGGTCTCAGTCTAAAGTTAGCAGAAGCCGCCCTATAATTTGTTTTATTTTATGTGCTGCCGAACAGGTGTAAGGACATTCGTTTGTTGTGTTACTTAACTTCTATAATAACACTTAAACGATAGCAGTGATCTGGGTAACATTTATTGTATCTATGTTGCGTGACAGTTGTAACAAACCTCTTAATACAGTGGCGTTAAGCCTGAGATACCTTTTGACTGAGACTGAAAGGGATCTGAAAAATTTCTACTATATACTGTTATAACGACCTTCTTAAAATAGTATGACGTCATACTCAGCCTATATTTTAACACACGACGATAACAGAGGCCTGGATAGTCGCTACTGAATGTAGTATAACAGATGTAATGAGATGAATTCAACTGTTTTGTACATTATGATGCTAGAATTAACATTTACATCACTGAACTTGAAACTCACATGTAGCTGTTTCATAAACTTAGCACTTAAGAATAAGACGGTATAAAATATGCTAAGTTTTGCGTGACAAATGAATCAAGCGTCGTATACCTTTTACCTTAAAGTCTTACGATATAAAGCATACATTGCTACGCATTAGATATCTGAACAGACATAACTAGAATGCTGCTGAAACAAATAGCAAAACAGTTACTGATCATCGGCAGGATGCCTAAGTTATGTGCAATTCTACAGTTGGTTTCGGCTCCATTTTAAAAATCCTGTACCAATTGAAGAACAATTCATGTGGAGCCACCCACTAAGTGAGTACAGTAACTGAACAACGTTAGTAAAATAAGGAAAACCAACAGATAAAACCATAAAAAACAGTATTCGCAGCACACGCCAAATAAGAAAAAACAACAAGCTTGCGCGTGAAAGAGTCACCATACCAAACACTTGAATATAAGCGGATGCTTGAGCTGATCCCATTGGTGATAATGCATGACATGTGTAACGGCCTTCGTATGCCTCGTTGTTCTGCACATCATTGATAACCAAGCTGGAGTTGGTCAGAACGTTTCCGTTGCGTAGGTTTTGCTTGTTGAGGCGCCAGATGATTTTTGGCTTTGGTGAGCCGGAAGCTTTACAAACTAAAGTAACTTGTGATCCCTCCACTGCAGTTTGGTTTGTGGGTCTCTGTAGGATAGTCGGAGGAGCTGGTGGAAAAAGTATACTGATCATCAACTATTCAATATTCATGAAGTTATCGGCAAACAAGAACCACCATCTTTGGGAGCTAACCTGCAACGAATTAGTGTCCCTTATAGGGGAAAGTCAAGGACTCTTTCAAGATACCGCACAAAAGTCGGGGTTTAAACAAAGTCAAAGACTATAAGATATATTAAAACATTTTATAAAATAATTTGGATAGTACGTGCGTTATGATTGGTCAACAAGTGTGTTTTCATAGCGCTGTGAAGAGCAAAAATGACTTTAGCGATATGATTGGTTGTTTCCATGTTGTAAGAATTTACAGTTTCATGAAAGAAATAAAATTATATGCAAACACGTTTCATATATCGTCTTTCCGTCTTTCTCTTTGTTAAGTCAGAAAATAATCATTTTGTAAAAGAAATAAAATATGTTTCCCGCTCCTTCATGGCCTGGTGAAAACCACAGAAAAGTTTGTGAAAATTCTCGAGCAGGTTGACTGCTTCTCGGTTTTCCTTGATCTGGCTTGATCTGCTCTCAAATTCTTCTAAATGTCCGTCTCGGTTTTCACCAGGCTATAAAGGCACGGGGAAATGTTTTATTTGTTAAATCGAGAGCTTGCTAAAATCTTATACAAACCTAAGTAATTATACCCATAGAATTAAGGTCAGTTTGTAGTTTCTGTAGTGTCAAGTTGATGAGAGGGTCTACCCCCCTTGAAGGGGATATGAATTTAGGTTAGCTCCCAAGAGAAGCTATCTTTTGCTTGCTAACCTCGAAATAGTGGTCCGTTGAGTGACGTTTGGCGAGAAAAGTCACACAAATACTTAAATCTAGGCAGAGCCGAGGATCGAACCCAGGCCACGTTTTTAAGTACCGCGTTTTTACTCCAACCATTAATATTCAATATTTTCAACTTTGAACAACCAAACGTTTTTTACGGCATGAAATGCGAAGACGTAAATGCCATTATGTAATCAAAAAGATTTTGTTACTCGACCGATTATTAAACTTTCGTAACCTAGGCCCGGTTCCACAAAACTCCAATTAACTTAATCCTGGATTAAGACAAAATTCAAAGAGTATTTTCTTTTATAAGCAAAGCTTTGTGATGCTTACAAAATTCTGTTCAGTTTTACCACTTAAAGAACATGTCAACTCCGAAATTCCGGCCCAAAGCAAGCGAAAGATGGTAGGAAATAGAATCATGGTACCGTGCCCAGTGCCCTTCTCTTTTGCACTCGTCCAAGAGAAGTCTAGGTTTTGTTAAACTGTTTTGCAAATCAAATCCCGTTGCTGCCATTATTTTTACAATAACAATTTCAATATTTGAGCAACTCTTACCCATTGCCCATAACGCAAGTTGTGGTTGTCACATTGTTATCAGCAGATAAATAGTTTTTCACGATTTTGAATGCAACAATTTTTTCGTACATAACCGCACAGATCGTTTATGACTTCATTATGTATATTCGCGGTACAAACTATTTTATAATGATTTAGCTTTGTTAAGTTTCCTGCAAGAGCAAAATCCAGACCCTTGTTTCTTCTCTGTTCTCAAATAAAACGTTAATAGTTTGAATTGCAAAACTTACTTGTCTCCACAAATATTTCCACCCTCAGACAGGGCCACATGTGATACTCTGTTGGGTAAAAACGAACAATCCGTGCCCATTGCATTGTGGGCAATGGGTTTATCACCACACTGGACTTGTCCTCGTTGCCTTTGAACTCCTAGAAAACAAATTTACTTAAAATGTTGCGTTGAGAGAGTCTAACAATTTAGTTTCTAAGTTATCTGGCCACACAGTTTAAGATAATACAATAACTATAGAATCCGTGTTTCCGTGTATGTTTTTAGTTCTAACTGAATTTACTTGGATAACTGACGACCCGCTTACTGTTCATTGCAATCGGAAAAATTTCAACCTTTTACGTCATAATTAAGGTACTTGTCGTACTAAAGGGAGAACGAAGGGTACCAAGGTAAGTTTCCTCCTCCGATGTCTTTCAATACCTTCGACTCTATCGTTTTTTTTTTGTTTTGTTTTTTTGTTGTTGTTGTTGTAAGGAATGAGTAATGTAATGTAATCATTAGTTAGCGCCCTGGCTCCCGGAACACAGAAAAGTTCAAGCGCACACGCGATATGAGACAAAAAAAAATCTCCTTTTGTGTTTACAGCATTGTAATTTGTCTTGCTAATAGACAGTTTTGTTTTTATATCTCCTCTATATTAAATGCATAACAAGCATGCCGAGTTTATGAATGAATCAAAAGTTTGTCTTGGTTACAATCTGATAGACTAGTTGCAGGAAACAAGGAGAGTAGTTGCAGGTATATATATATATATATGTATGTGTATATTTCATGAATTTTGATTAATCCTTTATCTTCCAATGAGGGGAGGGAGGGGAGGGAGGGGAGGGAGGGGAGACACGAAGTGCACGCACTGATTTCAATTCATGATTACTTTGGTGAAATTAGAGCAACGGTTTCCAAACGTAGCCACGTTGGCTATCTAACATCTTATATTCAACGCGCGCTCATAAAATAATTGTTAAATATTGCACAATATATAGTCCACCATTGCCAGTGTTTAGTAGCTAAATCAATATATATTGAAATATTTATTAATTAGAAACCTTTTCCTTCCCATTTATTTTATAAATGTTTGCTGTTGTGTTATCCATCGAAAAAGCAAGTTTGAACTTTGTGGTCCATTCATCTGTCCGATGTTCCTTGCCCTGGGTAGCCACGCCACATATATGGTAGACGGCTCCTAAGTCAATCTCAAGCCAACTTTGGCCCTCCTTCTTGCTTGGGCACCATGCTTTTGGTCCGTTAAGACGTCCATATTTAACCGTTAGATAATCCACACTTTTTCCAAACTCGCTGGATGCCTTTAGCTTTGAGTGGTCTACCTTACTGTGATTGGCTACTCCAATTGCACTGATGTTAGAGCACCCTAAATAAAACCTCAAATGAGCTCTATAGGGTCAACAACAGATAAAAGAAAAACTCAAAAACAGTTTTAGAAGTAGTTAAATTTTAAAATTTTACACCGTAGTGAATTGAGAAAGAATATCAAAAAAATAAACGTTTGGGATTGTAGTCCTTCGTCGGAGGAAGGACTCCGACGAAGGACTACAGTCCAAAACATCATTTTTTTTTTTTAATATTCTTTCTAAATTCACTACGGTGTAAAATTTTAAAATTTAACCACTTGTAAAATTGTTTCTATAGAAACACCGACGCAGCATTCAATTTAAACTCAAAAAGTTTAGAGAATTGGATATTTTTATGACTAGGGTATTTGTTTTTTATATTGAACTTACTGCCAATTAACGTGAAACGTCTTTACATGTTTCTCACAAACTGTTTGGAAACGAGTTACGGATCCGAACCAGTTGTAAGTACAAGCAAGAAAGGTATCCTGCTATAGCTATATTATTCCTGTGATCTCATGGTCTGTAGTAGAATTCTTTTTTTCTTAGTCATTGTTTTGGAGCATTTCCTGGTATTGTTGCTATCATGTAATCTATCAGTATTTAGAAAACATGCCTCAAATAACGTACGCTCTGATTAGCTATAGCTCTATTTTATAAAACTGAATAGAAGTCACGCGGGATGACGTCTTACAATAAATGTTGTTCCGAAACAGTTAATTTTGTGTGTGAGTGTGTGTGTGTGTGAAGGGGTTGTTTTCTAAAACAGCATCTCTTGTGATGCAAAAAGCAGAGAGAATAAAACAAAGAGAAAGCCCGATAGAAACCATGGCTTCACATCTTTTTCCCTCAATACTTTTGTTGTGTTCTTCTACTTCACAGCATTTTGTAAGATTGTCTAGAAACATGCGCGATGCAGTTTTCATCCCTTAAGAAAGCATTTCCAGGTATTTCTTCCAAAACTCTTCCCCCTAACATTTTCCTTTCTTTCTACAGATAAAACGAGGTACTTACGAAATACTGCTACCGACGAACGACTCTTGGCCGCTCCCGCTGGATTCCTTGCAATACATTCGTAAGTGCCACTATCATTTGGTTCGACCCGCGATATCGAAAGCACAGTGTGATTCTTTGTTATGTTTGCTCTATTAATATCAGTGCTTCCGTTCTTTAGCCATTTTATTTGAGGCAGGGGATCTCCACTTGCTTTACAAGTCAAGAGCAACGAGTCTCCGACAGACAGCGCCGTTGATGATTTTAGAGGGGCGATGATTGTGGGTAACACTAAAGCAGTATTAGAGGAAATGTAACCCGTTAATATTAACAAGAAAAGAGGTTGAAAAAAGCATTCAGTAACGCGGCTAAAAGTATATAGTTTTCAGTGTCTGAGGGAACAGGGACGAGAGACCGCATTCGTGTTAACTTATCAGATGCTAAAGTTGAGCTCTTTTAAATGAAAGGCAGCAATTCCAATCTGGACGGACGGTCACAGTATTTTCTGATAGAGAGTATTTAGTATTGTACCCCACATCTTATATACTAACAAAATTAATATTATAATAATTTATTATTATTATTATCTAATCCCGCTCGACATACGTCTCGCATCTGCTCGCTCGATATGTCCGATAGTCATATATTGTTATGTCCGATTCTATTCTTCAAATGATTTTATATGGAAGTTTGCAACTTGGTATAAAGCTGTAGAAAAAAATGCTTGTCAAGAACTTAACCAGTGACTCGACTCCCCATGTAAGTCTCTGTATCTCAGTGGGTAAAGCATCTGACCGGTAAGAATAGGGTCCTGGGTTCGATTCCCGTCAGTGACTTAGAATTTTGTTCTTAACATTCAACTCGAGAAGCACTTTCTTTCTATAATTTTATACCATTTTGCAAACTTCCATATAGAACAAAATTGTTAATTAACTAAAATATTTACATTTGTATGCACAATACCGAAACACAGAGTGTAAAGATACATGGCAAAGCTCATTACGGCGCAAAGTGTTAATCCTTAGAAAAGATATTTTCATTTAATTATATTTCCAATAGTTTCACTAATATTTCATTTATTATTTTTAGTTATATTAAGATTTTTGCTTGCCCGATATTTGTCAATAACGTTAACCAAACATTGAAAGTAAATTTATGAATGATAAATTTCTGCTTAGAATGGCTAACACAGATATGAACAAAGGAATTTAAAAAATTAGAAAATTTACAGAAAGATAATTTTATGCTTTTCACAAAGACTTTGCTTACCATAAACTTGTAAGTACGCAGAGGATCGCGCACTTCCCGCGTGTGAAGAAGCGACACAAGTATACCATCCCTCGAACGCCTTGCCATGTATCACGTGTTGTATTGCCAGACTACCGTTTGCAAGAACTTTGCCACTGGTAACGTTTCTGCTGTTAAAAAACCAGGTCACTTTTGGCATGGGTGAACCGGAAACTTTACAAGGCAGAGTAACCGAGCCTCCTTGAACAGTCGTTTGGTTCTCGGGTCCTCGTAATAAACTGGGTGCAACTGAAACAAATCAATCATTTGTTTTAGTTTTTCAGCACTTTTGATCGAGTTTCCTTGTTTGCGATTATCCCGTAAATTCATAGAAATAAAACGAAAACCACCGAAAAACAGTTTTAGATAAACTAACATACCTATCTCTACAAATATCTCCACTCTAAGACAGGGCCAAAGGTGAGACGTCATTGGGTAGAAACGGACAAACTGCGCCTGCTGCATTGTGGGTAAGGAGTTAACAACCACAGTGGAAGGATCTTGATTTCCAATGAACTCCTGAGTTAGGAATAAAAATCTTTAATTGAGAAAGTGATAAAAAACAGCAGGATAGAACAAAACACATTCAATAGATGTACTTTGCTTATTTACTTGAAAATATTCTGGTACTTGTGTATGTTTCCAATTAGTACAACGATCTATACACCCGATAGTGAAAAGTTACTTTAGCAGTTCGCCCCTTGGATATTGGCGATTTGGAACAGAAGCAACTCGGCATTCTGGTTTCCAAAACACAAAATGTTGCACATTGCAGGGCTCAATGATGTAATTAGCTATTTCCAATTTGTCGTTTTACGTCAGATACCAAAGAAAAATATTGAAAAAGGCCGAAAATGATTCCTGAGATACTGATACGTCATTCACTTTCGAAACCATATTTGGAGAGTAGCTTGCAGTATTTCTCGGTACCTCATTGGTTTACAAACCATAAAAATATTTCGGTCAAACTGGTTCACTGACAAGTTAATTTTCACGTAGCACATCAGATACTCATTTATTTTTTATTATTATAATTTTGTGCTTAACAAAAAATTTCATAAGATTGAAATTGAAGATGAATAGAAACTATACATTTAGATCTGTTGTAAAAAGTTTTGCAGTTAAATGGCTTTCCATTGTCAGTCTCTGGCATTGACAGGAGCCGAAGTAGTGAGGGGCAGGAAGCCAATCCATGACCACTTAAAAGCGCCACGTGACGCGACAGAGAATTTCAACAACTTAACAAACGTATGGAAAGATGTGATTTCGTTTTCGCTTTGACCGATAATGATCTTCCTTTAGATTTTGGAGATGTGCTTACAACGACCCAGGAACGCCCCTGAAAGATATGAAGGTAAGAGCAATGGAGTAGTTGTTTTTACCAACAAACTAAAATTTTCGGAATCACAAACCTTCTCAATTCCACCAACTTTGTATATCTTCGTTGTTGTGTTATAAACCGAAAAACCGAGTTTGAACTTTGTGGTCCATTCATCTGTCCGATGCTCCTTTCCCTGAGTAGCCACGCCACACACATGGTAAATGGCCCCTAAGTCAACCTCAAGCCACTCGTTAGCCCTGTTTTGCGATGGGCACCATGCTTTCCGGTCATACAGACGACCATGTTTAACTGTTAGATAATCCACTGCTTTTCCAAAGGCACTGGACGCCTTCATTTTGGAGTGGTCTACTTTGCTTTCATTTGCAACTCCGATTTCAATGACGTTAGAACAAGCTGAAAACAGAATTGACAAATGTGTTAGAACAACACTACTTTGAGAAAGATGCAATTGATTAATTACAGGATATGGCTGCTTTTGAAATATTGAGTTTATGTAACTTATTTTAAAGAGTTAAATTAAAACACTAAACACGGCATGAAAAAAAAGCAAACAAACAAAAAAAAAACAAGAAGAACAACATAGAAATAGTTCGTAAGAAAAAGAAGAATTTTTATTTTGCCTAAAATTTTAAATTCAAAATTATAAATTTTAAATTCAAAATTATAAATTTTAAATCCAAAATTTTAAATTCAAATGAATCTTATATATCCAGTCAGATGAATTTTAGAATCGAATCAAGCGAATTCCGAATTTAGTTAAAGAAATCGGGATTGTGTCAAAAAAATCCGAACTTGGTCATTTAAAATTTTCATATGATAAAAGAAAAATGGTAGAATAAGCAATATATATATATATACTTACAAAATACTGTGACGATTGTACTATGCATAGCAATACCAACAGCATTCCTTGCGATACAGGAATAATTACCACTATCTCCAGGCTTCACATGACTTATTGATAAAATTGTATCGTTGCGAGATAATTTAGCTCTGCTATAATTTCTTTGCCCATCTTTCAGCCATTCTATCTGAGGTGAAGGATTGCCACTTGTAAAACATGTTAAGCTCAAAGTATCTCCGGATGCTAAAGCTATCACAGGTTTTTCGGTTGCAGTTATTTGAGGAAAGGCTACGAAAAATGCATTCACAATTACTATAACAGCAAAACCTTTGATTAGTTAGGAAAGAGGTATAATTAGGCTGATACGCATGAAATAATGTTATATTTGAATTCTGACGCCATCCTAAAATCATCAACTACAAGTTGTATTGTTTATAGAGACATCAATAGATAGCGCATGCGCGTGTTAGCATTAAACTTTAGCTAAAAATAGGTACTAACGCTACTAGGCTTCAAGCATTAAGTACGCATACTCATGTGCTATGACTGTGACTATCTTTCCAGTCATATACCACGTACAAGCATTATATATATTACCTAATAACGCTGTAGCTGAGGGGCTACAAGGCTGTTTGTAGTAGCTATGTCAGACTAATAAGTCCCCATAAAGGGTATTCCCTGACGTTTTAATATGATCAAAGCAGCTCTACACGGCTGTTTTCTTTCATGCCAGTAACCATTATTTTGGGAATTGCCTGGAAGCTACCAACATGGTTTTAGGAGCTGCAAATACTTAGTAATAGAACGCATGGACCATCAATACTTATGATTTTCTTTCGAGCCGCAAGCAACGAGTATTATTACGAATACGTTCTCCGTTCTCTTTGAAACCAAGAGTAAACTCCTAAACTTCCCCAGGTGTTTGTTAGCATTCCAGCCAATATCTTAATTGATATAAAGAGAAAACAACTCACAACACGCTGTATATTCAATTCACTTGGTTCAATAAGACGGCTTCTTTCATTATTTATTAAAATAGATTAAAGTGTGTACCCGGACTGACTGCTGCTTTTTTCTACAGCTGATACAGCGATGTAAACGATGTACAATGCTGTTGTTCATAGAAAATGACAGGAGAAAAGTCGTTTGCAATAACTAATTTCTTATGTGTGGTTGAAAGTTTGCTTATGTTTCCTGAACAGTTCTTGAATCACAGCCTCATAGCCTTAGGGTGGAAATTGCAAACAAAGCAAAACCATCAATTTTAATTGTTAAATTAGAAATTAATCTTGAAATTAAGCAGAATATTTTCTGCAAATGAAAATCCAAAGTACTCACAGATCAGGAACGTGTTTTGAAAATGGTGAGTGTTATTTACAAAATAAGGAGGTTGATGATTCAAGAGATTTGTATATGTTTAACAGAGGCTTTTTAAGTTTACTCAACTTGTTTTTATAATGGTGCAACAAAATATTTTGTTTCTCGAGATAGTTTGCATGGGAAGAGAATGACGGCAAGTCTGTTATAATCTTGTAAAACATAGTTCATGAGAGTGGTGACAGCACCACTCCATGCAAGCTCGGGTCACTTTTAAAACAAGAGCAAGATGCTGGCTCTGCGGTAGTCATTGAGTAAGAAGCGACTTCCAAATGTTTCGATACAGTTATTCAAATTGTTTTTTTTTAATGTAAATTTGTAATTACAAGGCTATTCAGTCTTCGCACATCGGCTTCGGAGAGCAACGTGGGCCCTTTACTCACAGTTTAATCGCAGATGTCACCTTCGGACATATATAAAACATGATCATGTGCTATTTAGGAAAATTCCTGAGTTAGACATAATTAGTACGTACTGGTTATACAAATCACCATTGCGTGTACTAGGCCATGTTAGCTTAAATGAGGCTCGAATAAGTAAAGTTTTAGAGTTTTGGCAATGATAACATTTCAGTCAACACATCAAATAATATAATTGATTATAAAAACTAAAAATAACAATTTTGGATTTATGATGGCAGTACTTTACAACAGCTGACTTACCACTATATATTAACAACAAGATTTCTTAAAAAAACAGTAAACAGTTAATATACTCACCTAACGTTGCACAAGGAACTATCACAATCAACTGTAAAAGGAAAAGCTTTAAAACCCACATATTTTGCTATTCCAATTTTAAGTTTCCGATTTAGAAATTGTATATCACTGTAACACAGATTTGTTTCGAAAGTTCACCAAACAATCCTGTTGGCGCAAATCAGCACACAAAATTCAATGCTTTTTTTTGAATAATAATGCTCTTAGTCTTATAAGTGTTTTTCTCGCGGTACGAGTGACACAGTGATTTTGTTTTGTATTAGAATTTCTGGATACTGCAGGTTGTTGCCTGGAAATTAGAATATCAATTAGAAAACTTTAGTTCCGGAAACACCTGATAACTTCTTCGAAAAATATAAAAATACAACCTGATGTTTCGGTCGGTTTTCAGCGTGTCAAACATATGAGAGAAAAAAGTTTCTCGAGGACTAGGTACTTAATTTATCAATGACTAAAATAAGTCAAAGACTAAAATATTGCGTTTGTTTACAAAGTCATCTTTTCGAAACTACATAAACGGAATTATCGACAGTGGAACAAGAACGAAAAATATCATAAGCTCATTATTAGGGAAGTAATAATGTTTTTAGTTGTTTCACTGAGCTATGTCCATGTATATAATGTATTGTTTTTTAGGTGTCGCAATATAATTTTAACATATCACTGGAGTGTGGACATTAAAAGATTGAAGTCTAAACACGAAGAACAATTAGTTTTATATTGCTCACGATTTTATTGCGACAATCGAGTTGCTTTGCTTATAAAAACATAACTACCACGTGAATTTGACATTAGCCCTTCGTCAGAGCAATCAACTTTCAAGCCATGAGCTTTTTACACTACTAGTTGTTTGTTTCGATCTCAACTGTTGTTTTAACCACGCGTTGCCCTCTGGCTGACTTGCTTAGAATAAGTAATCAGAACACGTGCCACGTGTTCCCTTTCGAGAACGAAGAATGAACTAGCAAATGCAAATTCTTTAGACGACAAACTAAAGAACTTCACATATAAAATTATATCAAATATAAAAACAACTATAACAACGAAATAAGTTGCGCTTTTACAAAAATCTTAACGACAACGACAAATCTTTATTTTGCACCTTCAATTGCATTTAGTTTTAGTGTATTTTACAATGGATATGTTTAAAACTTATTTTGAGGTACCTTACCACCTACCGTAACCTGAGGTTAATCGACATAGCAGGTAGGCAAACAACCAAAACCTTCTTAATTCTAATGCCCAAATCGTGTTTTGCATGCCATTGACTGGATAAATAACTGTTAAAAACAACCATAAAAGATTCGTTTTCGATTGGACAATTCGAATAAACTCGTTCAGTTATATTTATTATATTAAAATTAGTCTACTTTTTGGGAAGATGTTGAATATTTTAAAATTATTTTGTTGTTCTCAGCTTAAAATATTCATAGTAATGAGAGCAATATGTTATCAGATACAATAGGACTTTTCATAATTCACACAAAAAAAACTGATTGATTTGTAAAATAGAACATTTGATTTCCAGCTTACTGTACGGAATACAATTAAGGCAAAATATGGAGTAATTTATTTAATTTTTGAGCGAGAGGATGAGGGTGATGATAGAGGTGGGTTTGGAAGGGTCGAAAGATAGTAGTGCGATATTGTTTCTTTAATTAAAGGAATGTTTTAAGCGCTCTCTTGCAGAATTTTTTTTCTGAATTGTAAGCTGCGCGATTTTTTCTCCTTTCTCCTAGGGTTGCTAGAATTTTTTTCTATATCTTCTAGCTTCTTCCCGAAAAATCAAATGGTCCACCCCTAAGAAAACTCCATTCAAAATTCATGCAGAGTTAAATAGATTACTGGAAACATTTTTTGAACTTGTCTTTCAAAACAACGCATCAAAGGCCCCGTGAAAAAGACCGGCTAAGCATTGTAAAAGCTATGCAATGTTTATAAACAATAAAGCTTGAGAGTTTTCTGATACTGTTTTTTTTCCGCAAGAGAACGGGTTTTGGCTTCAAGCGAGTGGTTTGTACATAACTATACTATACAGAAATAGTAGCTACGTACAAACCACTCGCCTGAACCCAAAACCCGTTCTCTGGTGGGAAAAAAACAATATCAGACAACTTTAAAGCTTCAATGTATGTTTATTTTCAAATTATTTAAAATTTGATCGATTCTTTACGATCGAAGGCAAAAATTAGAATTTCTCATACAAAATCTTTAAAAAATTTGAAAATGTTGCTATTAATTTTAGCACGCACACTGAGCTTAGGTTGCTTGTGCTTAAATCTGCCTCTGTATAAACGCTGGAAAACGAGCCATTTTTTTGTAGAGGAGATCCGCAAAAATACACATGAGTAGTGTCATATTTGTAGGCAATTATTTGTGGTGGCTCTTGCGCCAATGAGAAAGAAAGAAAATTTATATCGAATGATAAGAACATTTGTCTCTAGTTTTATCCAGTTTTCAGTAATTTAGTATTCTGTAACCTTTTACGTACAGACGCTCTTGTAACGAATCTTGCTATGCTTGCAATGAAATTAAACTAAAATTAATCTTATATATGATTCAGATTCAGATTCAGATTCAGATTTATTTAATGATGCCTCTTATTACATTCAATTTAACAATTAAAATATAATAAATTTGCTTGTTTTGGGGCATTGGCTAACTGTAACAGTTGAAAACTGAACTACACAATTAGCCACTAATTTATTTACAATTTACAAGGTCAGAAAAGAGTCTAGGGGAAAAAATACAAATGAAAAAAAAAAAATTAATGAGAAGACAATAGGCAACAAATTAAAAATGAAGTTTTAGTTTGTCTCAGTTTGTCCTTATAATAAAAAGAACATTACACGTTGGCTTGAAGATATAAATTTCATTTTCTCGTGTTAAAAACAACGTTTTACTCCCTTATAAAATACTGTTTTTTTAAGTTCCATGGAACAAGCCATTGCTCATTCTATGCAGAGAATATTAAAGACAAAATATTGAAATGAAACCTTAACCATATTGTGGTCAATAGTTCTAAGCGCTTGGTGATTCTTAATAAATATAGGGGACTTTAAATTGATAAATACTCCTAGATTTCTAGAATTATTTGAAAAAAAATAGAATGCTGGCCATTTAGTAAGTTGAAGACCCTGGCCGGTTGCCGGTTATAATTAGACACAGCACAAATTTTATCTTACTGCCAACAACAAAAATGATAATCATATCTAAGAATTAAACTAGTTGTTGCAGTAAGCAAGTGGAATGCTGCTCACATATTGTTTATTATTTTTAAAAGCTGGATATCTCATTATCTGACATTGCTCATGAAAAATATTGCAAAGTTGATAAAATGTATTTATTTAAGTTTAACATCGATTAAAGGCAGATAAACAAAAGCAAAGGACGCATATCTGTGACGTACATGATGGAAGGCTCGTTTTCTTGTACCACTGGTCATTATACTGAAGGCTCAGAAACTGGTAAAATCCGTCGTTCAAAAAAGTTGAAGTGAAAGCTGGCTTGTACCACAGGTAGCCCAACTTCTTCAAGATTAGTTTCTCAAAAACGAGTTACAATTTAAATAATGCTTTTTGATGCATCCTGATCCATATCATATAGATTTGAGTATTAGAATTTTAACAAAGAACTTAGAATTAAATTTTTAAAATTACAATTAACCAGGAGCCCATTACCAGGAACGTGATTGTAAGGTACATCCTGCCATCAGCACAGT